>JAEEGL015384231.1_pt1 | contig 12826 bp, 13 predicted proteins | sample 9134231 | NCBI WGS metagenome assembly JAEEGL01 (sample SAMN16246548, study PRJNA631951) | gut metagenome | biome: gut microbiome; feature: rumen; material: fiber-attached | host: Bos | place: Iran: Karaj | collected 2018-10
AGTCGCTGTCATTATACATCGCACCACCATTTTTAGCGCTGTTTGCAATAAAGTCACCTGTCAATGTTGCAACCGAACCGTTTGTACTATAAACTGCACCACCATTTTCGCCGGCTTTGTTACCGATAAAGTTACCTGTAACTGTAGCAACTGAATTGTTGTTAGTGTACAAAGCACCACCATGTTGACCCGCCTCGTTACCAACAAAGTCACCTGTTACTGTAGCAGTTGAACTATTGTTAGTATATATAGCACCACCGTCTTGACCGGCTGTATTTTCTATGAAATTACCTTTTGTAATAGTAGCGGTTGAATGGTCATTTGTATAAATTGCGCCACCGTCACGGCCAGCTTCGTTTCTAACAAAATTACCTTCATTTATGGTAGCAACTGCATTTTCTGTGTTATAGAATGCACCACCATCATTTTCAGCTGTATTTATATAGAAATCACCTTTGTTAATTGTTGCTTCAGCATTAACAGTATTATAAAAGGCACCGCCGTCTGTTTTAGCCTTGTTAGCAATAAATGTACCATTCATATTGTTGATTATACCGTTATGTGAGTTATATACAGCACCGCCGGCACCTTCAACACTCTCGTTGTTTATGAAGTAACCATTAAAATGTCCGTTCTCGCCGGTACCAATTGTTGCACTATAGTTGTAAACAGCACCGCCGCCTGTTTTAGCTTTGTTGCTTATAAAGTTTCCATCTATGCTTCCGATATATGTTGTACTAGCAGTAGTGTCATTTGCGCCTCTGTGGTTTGCAATACCACCACCGTATGCATTAATACCATTACCACCATTTACGTAGTTGCCGATAAAGTTACCTGTAACTGTTTCTATTGTTTTACCGTTACGAAGTCCGCCACCGTCAGTTGCAACATCGTTTCCGCCTTCTGTCGGAGTATATACATAGTTGCCTATGAAGTCACCGTAAATATTTTTGATAGTACCATGGTTATCAATACCACCTCCGTGTGAAAAATTATTTGTACCGTCAGCTACAACACATTGATCCTGGATGAAATCACCGACGATATCAAGTAAGTTTGCATTACCTGCAGTAGACGGGTCATTATAAATACCGCCGCCGACTTTATTTCCGGAATTATTTCCTGAGTAATCCGTATTTATATAATGTCCAAATAAATTATGGTTATCGTGGGCTGTACCAGTACTTAATCTTGAATCAAAATCATTTGTACCTACATCAAAAACTAATTTATAATAACCGTCAACCAATTGACCTGTTTCTTCATTATAAGTCGGGATATAATATGCGCCATCGTCATTAGATGAACATGACACCCAGTGATATGAAGAACCTATGTCAATCACTCCGTTAGCATCAACCAAAGCGTCATTGGCATTATTGATTCCGCCATCAACAACTTGTCCTTGTTGTTCCCCTGTTCCGTTTTCATAATTACTTTGAATATCAGCCCACACTGAATCAATTGTACCTGCCGGAGGTCCTGCAGGGGTTGCCTCTTCTGCATATACACCTGATTGGCTAAAGGCAAAAAGTCCCATTGCTGCCGCCAGCGCCAGTTTTGTGTACTTTGAACTGACTCTCTTCTCAACAGCAAAAGGACAGTTTTTAGAATTTAAAAACATAATTAAACCTTCTTTCATACTTTTTATAAACTATCCGTAGTCTATAGTATCATATTATTCTATTTAGTACAACATTTTTTTAGTACCGCATAAACATTTCAGGCTATATTCTAAATTAATAGTTTTCCGTTTATAATAAAAATATCTGGGCAGGATGTTAATTTTTTAAGGAGAGAAAATGGATACTAATGCGCTATTCAAAATAGGTTACGGGCTATACATACTAACGGCAAATGACAATAACAAAGATAACGGATGTATTATAAACACAGTTATGCAGGTAACTTCCGACCCTTGCCAAGTTGCAATTGCTGTGAATAAAAAGAACTATACAACAAATATGGTTCATAATACACGCAAATTCAACATTTCTGTATTATCTGAAAGTGTAAAATTTGATACATTTAAGCACTTCGGATTCCAATCAGGAGCCGATGTTGACAAGTTTACAAATTTCCGCAACATTGAACGTACGCCAAACGGACTTTTGTACATAACCCGCGACACAAACTCTTTTATGTCAGCCTACGTTCAGCAAGAAATTGATTTAGGTTCGCACTTGATGTTTATAGGTCAGCTTGTTGCTTCAGAAGTACTCTCCGATACTCCGACAGTAACTTATGACTACTATCAAAAAAATATAAAGCCAAAACCGGAAACACCGAAAAAATCAGGCTGGAGGTGTAAAATTTGCAACTATATATATGAAGGCGAAGAACTACCGCCGGATTTTATCTGCCCTTGGTGCAAACACGGTGCGGCTGATTTTGAAAGAATATAATGTTATAATATTTCCAAGTTATGCTAAAAAAAATTACTAAAAAAACATTTATACACGCAATATTGATAATGACTTCGTTATTATCAATATTTCCATTTCTTTGGCTGACTTCAACCTCACTCAAAGGAATCGGGGAAGATATCTTTGCATATCCGCCTAAACTTATTCCGACAGATTTTACCTGGCAAAACTACATTGATGTCTGGGGAAAAGTCGATTTTATGGCATATTTTTGGAATAGTGTAATAGTTGCAGCTTTGACGGTTATACTCAATCTGATTCTGTCATCACTTGCGGCCTATCCGCTTGCAAGAATGCAATTCAAAGGCAAGAAGTTTGTATTTTTCTCAATTCTTGCAACAATAATGATTCCGTTTCAGGCAATTATGCTCCCTGTGTATATTATAACACTTAAGCTCCACTTGATTGATAGTGTAAACAACGCTATGGGCTACATTGGACTTGTAATGCCCTTTGCGGTAAGCGCATTCGGAATCTTTTTAATGCGGCAGGCATTTCTCAAAGTACCAAAAGAAGTCGAAGAAGCCGCTATTGTCGACGGATGTAATGTATTCCAGATGTTCACACGAGTTGTTATGCCTATGGTAAAACCGACTCTCGCTGTGCTTGCGGTATTCACGTTTATCGGTTCATGGGGGGAATTTCTCTGGCCAAGCATTATGCTCACAAAAGAGAGTATGTACACGCTCCCTGTCGGAATTAACAATTTGCAGGGAATGTTCTCCTCAAACTGGAGATTTATAGCCGCAGGCTCAATAATTTCAACAATCCCGATTATAATATTTTTCCTTATGATGCAAAGATACTTTATTTCAGGCGAAAATGACGGCGCCGTAAAGGGATAGGGGTAAAGGGGTAAATTAAAGTATAAAGTTTTGTTAATTTCCTAATGATAAATAGCAAAAAATTTTCTTACGGTTTTTCTTAATAACATAAGACAACAACGGAGATTATTGAAATAAATGAACACCGTAAAAACATTTAAAATCGGAATAAATAATACCAGAAAACTTCCAAAACTTACAAATGTCGGATACATTTGTCCGAAAGGTAATATAAATTTTCAAACAAATGAAGCTGCCGTAACTTATGCAAAGAACTCCATTATTGCAGCATTAAAATGCCAGAAGCCTTTTGAAAGAGCTCTAGTATTAAGTGGCAAGAAAATCTTGGGTATGTTTGACGGTAGTCCAGATACCGTAAATATACCATTGAATATCAGAAAGGCTAAAAAACATTTGCATAAGAAGAATATATCAGTGTACCACGGACATACTGATAATGAGAAAGCCGAAGGATTGACAAATCCTATCTCTTTTGATGATTATATATTCATGAAGTATGAAAAAGTTGACGAAGTTGTCGCAATCAATTCAAAAGATGAATTTTCAAAATTGAAAAATACACATAAACCAATTTGGCTTAGTTCACAAAAATGGTTTATTGATAAAGTGATTCTAAGTTGTTTCAGAAACTATATTGAAAGAGTCGCTTCTAAACACGCACAAACCACACCGCAAGGCATACAAGCTATTCATGAGTTCTGGAAATGGGCAGCAACAAAAACTAAATATGGCATAGAATACTCTACCAATTTTTCTCATCTAAAAAATATATAGCGTTAGGTTTCTCCTTTAGTTTATTCATATGATGTTATTTAGTTAATATATGTTGTAAAATTACACAATGACAACAAATTTTGATTTTTTAAAGAAAACAGACAGCGATTTATATAATATTATCAGCGAGGCGGAAAAGCTATACCGCGATGAATATTTTGAACAATGTATGACTCAGACTCGCCGATTCGGCGAAAATGTTTGCAAAAATGTCTTAGGCTCAAGGCGCACAACCGAAGTTACATTTGATGCTATGCTTGCAACTTTAAAAGATTGCACACTCGGAAGTTCAACAGAATCAAAAGAATTTGTTGATGACCTGTATTTTCTAAAAAAACACGGCAACGAAGCAACACACTCGTTTACCGTAAAACACGACGGAATGGAAGCTCTGGAGTGTTTGCAAAGAGCATTTGAAGTTGCGATAAACTATTGTGTTTATTCTAACGGAGCCGCAAAGAATCTTTTGAATCTTCAATATGATACTGAACTGCTGGTTACAGGGAAAAAGACCAAAAAATCTTTAAGCGAAAAATATCTCGAAGAAAAAGCCAAAACAACTAAACCTAAGAGAAAAAATGCCACAAAACCAAAACCGCAATAGTGTTCTGTAAAATCCCAACCTAAAGAAAAGAAAAAACCGATTTTTTTGATTTTTGTACTTATTTCGGCAATCGTATCGGTTATTATGCTTGCAGTGTTAGTATTGATTTAAAAAAGTGTACTATTGACAATAATCATAAAATAAAGTTATAATCAAAATATGAGTTACGTATTTAATACTACAATTTGTTCCACAGGCTCCTCATCCACATCAGGATGTCGGAACTTGTTTTAGTGCGTAATCATTTATAAAAGATTTGAAAAAAGAAGTTCCGCGAGATGTTGACGGAGCTTCTTTTTTGCAGGCGTTTACATCTGGCGGAAACAAAGATAGGGGAAAAGATGCAAATAGATGCAATTCAAAAAACAAACAATACAAATTTCAAAGGACCGCTGGACAGTGTAATAACCTCCACTTTGCGGACTTTTGATAAAAATCCGATGGTTAATGCTGTTGGCATAGACCTTGTAGCTATGGTCGGTCCTAGAACATTTATTGATGCAAAAAAACGCAACAAATACGCAGGTGCAGAAACCTTCATAAGAGAGTTTATGAGCACTTTAACAACCTGTCTTGTTGCAAATTATGTTGCGCGCGGAATTTCTCATATTGCAAACAAAACCTATCAACCACAAATGAAAATTAACCCAAAATCTTGGTTCTCTAATGATAGTCTTGAGTTTTTGCAAGAAGCACATAAAAATAGCACAACTACCAAAGAATACGTTAAAAATGTAATAGATGCACTACCAAATGACTTTGAATACAACGAACTTATTGAAGAAAAAGATTGGAAAAAATTCAAATGGCAAAACAAAGATTATGAAGGAATAGAAAATCGAATCACAAATAAAGAAACTCTAACAAATGAACTTACAAAAATTATTGAAGATAAAAATCTTACAAAATCTGACAGGAAAAATCTTTCTTTTATTTTGGATTTGAGAACAACAAACTTTATCGGCAAAGATAGTGTCAGCATTGAACTTGGAGGGAAAAAGCTCAAATCTTCTGTTTTAAACCTTTTAAGAGACACTATTGACATGGGGCACGACGTTTTTTCAAAATCAGAAAAAGAACAAAAAGCCTTGATAGAAAAAATAGTTAAAGTTAATAAAGCAAAGAATCTTGGTGCAGTAGCTATTACTTCAGCTTTAGGACTTATGAGCCAACACATTAACAGAAAAATAACCGAAAAACGTACCGGAACAAAAGGTTTTGTTGGTGATGTTAATTATACAGATAATGTCGGATGTAAAAAATCTACAAAAGATAATTCGGCTTCATTTTGGGCTGCAAAAATCGGCGCAAGCCTTGGTATCATAGCTCTGGCACTCGGTGTTATGAAGGTAAAATCACCAAAAGATTTTGTTAAAAAACTCGAACTTACAGGTCCTGTTACAAGCGGAAACGCGATAAAGACAGTCTATGCATCAACTCTTACGGGAAGGTTCTTAGCTTCTGACAACAAAGATGAACTAAGAGAATCTGCAACCCGTGACTATTTCGGTTTCCTTAACTGGCTTGTATTAGGAGGTTTTGCTGCCAAAGGCACAGCTAATCTGCTCGACAAGGAGCGCAAAGATTTATTCTCTGAAACAAAAGCGGGCAGAGGGCTAAAACATTGGCTTAATAATGTACAATTAAAATCGCATAACGAAATCGCCGTGAGAGGAGCTGCATTTGCTAAGAAAAATATGAAAAAAATAAATCTAGCTCACGCAGCAGGACTTGCGTATTCAACCGTTGCTCTAGGAATTTTTCTTCCTATGCTCAATATTTGGGTAACAAATAAAAAGCATACGAAAATGAATTCCGTTTCATGCTAAAATAAAAATTGTTCTATCTTTGAGGAGTCAGTATGAAAAATGAAGAGCTTAATAAATTAAGGAACAAATGTAATAATTGTACCCGTTGCGAACTCGGGAAAACGCGTAACAATATTGTTTTTTCTGACGGAAACGCTGAGAATGCAAAAGCAATACTTATAGGAGAAGCACCCGGGGAAAATGAAGATAAGACAGGAACTCCTTTTGTCGGCAGAGCCGGAAAATTACTAAATGAGTTTTTGGAAAAAGCCGGAATCTCACGCAAGGATGACCTTTATATTATAAACACCGTAAAATGCCGTCCGCCTGAAAACAGAGTTCCGACTGACCAAGAAAAAGCTGAGTGCTCTGAGTATCTGCTGAAACAAATAGAAATCGTTAATCCGAATGTATTGATTTTTTGCGGCGCAACAGCACTTAAATCTTTTTACCCTAAAAAAACTCCGATTTCTAAGATTCGAGGCGAGATTTTGGAACTTGAAATAGGAGGTAAATTAAGGAAATGTGTTCCTATTTTTCATCCATCATACCTTTTAAGATATCATTCACTAGAAGAAGGCAGCCCAAGAGATTTGATGCTGAAGGATTTGAGAAAGATTAAATCAATGTTATAAGAGGATGCAGAATAGAATGTGACTTGATTTGAAACCGTTCTCCAGAGTTTGTTGAAAAATTACAATTTTCCACAAAATCATAAGACTTAACATTTCTTAACCCGAAAAGCACAAATTTTTATTCCTGATACTTTATATATATAAGTAAGTTCAGGAAGTTTTATGCCTATAGAAAATGTTAATACCGTAAATACAACTCAAGTGCAAAAGCCAGATTCTGCGAATCAAACGGTTCAGATTCAGACTGCAACAAAACCGTACCCAAATGATACGGTGGAGATTAACGGAAAAAAGAAAACAGGAATGTCTAATGGCGCAAAAGTCGGAATTGGTACAGTTGCATTTCTTGGACTTGGCACATTATTGTACATATTAACAAAGGGGAAAACAGGTTCCAAACAAGTAAAGCAATTAGCTGAACATATAGAGTTTAATGAAACAAAGAGTATTGAAGAAGCTACAAAATTTGCAAAAGAACATCTTGGAATAACAAAGTTTGATGTCGGTAATAATTTGGAAATAGCAAACTGGGTAATTGGCGGCTTGACCAGAGTAAGTAACAGATATAAAGGCAAAGCACCTATACCGAATATTATAGAGACATATCCTGAAAAACTCTATCAAAAAATGATAAAGGAAGGTAAAGATGTTCCTATGGTTGATATTAATAAACAAAAAGGAAGAGTAAGAGTAAACACTCATTGTTTTGATGACGCTAAAAAAAATATTCAGGAAAGTATGGATGTTTTAGGTATTAAATTTGAAAAAACAAATGTTCCGGGCAAAGTAAACATTCAATATGAAACCTTACCTTTTTTGGATACGGAAAAACAGAAAAGCTTGATATCATTATTGAATAAGGTTATAAACAATAAAGCTACAAGTATGGAACTTATAACTTGCAATCTTGGTCTAAATAATATTATAAATTTCAAATTATGGCTATATGATCAACCCGAACTTATATATAGCCGAGTTTTAAAGAGTGGTAAATTACAAAATATTTTTAGTGCAAATAAGGATTTAAATGTACTAACTCTTGATGAGTTCAAAACTTTAACAAAAGAAAAACAAACTGATTATCTATATAAACTTCATGATGAAATTGTCAACGGTAAAACAAATTCTGAACTTTTAAATTTATTTTCTGAAATAAAGATTGCCGATAGGAAACCTGATCCATATCACGCAATTATCCATGACATGGGACACGCATTACATGCCGAATCTATTGGTTTAAACGCTTTTTACAAAACACATCTATTGTCTGATACCGAAAAAGATATTGCAGCTACAATTTCTAATTATGCAACAACAGACTCTCGAGAATTTGTTGCTGAAGTTTTTGCAGAACTAATCAAAGAAAACAAATTACCTGATGACGTTATGGCCTTGTATAAAAAGTATAACGGACCGACACTTCCAGCTTAAGGACTTGAAAACAAGTATTTCATAGTTTATACTGTGTATACGAACATTGAAAAAGATAATTTCATGGGGATGCCAAGGTTTTGACGCCGTGCGGCGAGCACAGTGGCAAGCCGAGGGAACTCATGTTCCCGAGGTGGAGTCGAGGAAACGGTGTCGGCTTGTCGAAGGACAAGGCGAGCAGGTTTCCGAGCGGAGCCGTTCATTCCTTACTATATAATTTCATGGGGATGCCAAGGTTTTGACGTGGTGATTGGTAAATCCGGATTGCGAGTCCGAGAGCTGTTCTCGGTTATCAACGGGCAAAACAAATTAAATGACGACTCAAACGTTGTTTATGCTAACTTCGGTGCTAGAGAAGCACTTGCTGCCTAATTGTAGCAATTAGCCCTTATAGTTAACCAGCTTGCCGTTGACTATAATGAAAACATGCAAGATGCAGCGCGCAAATGATGGTATGCGTGTCAAGATTACCATTGGAGGTTAGGCTTCCGCAAAAAGTCTTTGGCTTAATTCAGGTTTGTTGATTTCCTTATTAAGTTGAGCCTAAAATTAACTACACTCGTAGAAGTCAGTTTTTATCCGCTATGGACGCGGGTTCAATTCCCGCCATCTCCATATTTTAGTCCAAGGCAGAGAGCCTTGACCAAATAATAATCGTAAAAAGCCCGTTAAAACGGGCTTTTTTGCTATAAATAATTAAAAGAGACAGTATTTTAAAGAAAATTTCTGATTTTTGCAACCAAAATCTCGCCAAATTCTCTGTTGGCAGTTTACCTAGTCCAGAATTATAAATATTTTCTGACCATTAATTCAATTCCTTAAACCCTCCACCATCTCCCCATATTTTACAACTATATTTTATTATATTGAGAATCAGTATATTCATGATAAAATCGAACCAAAGGAGTCACAAAATGGGATTCAGATTCAGAAAAAGTATCAACTTGTTTGGCGGACTTAAAATAAATTTGAGTAAGTCAGGAATAGGTTTTAGCTGGGGTTTTCCTGGGTTCAGAATTTCAAGATCAGCCAAAGGGAAAATAAAACAAACTTTCTCTATTCCAGGCACAGGCATTTCTTACGAAAAAAATTCTTCGTCCAAAAATAAGGTGACCAAAGACAAAAAACAAACAAAAAAAGATAAAGGTAAAGACCAAGAAAAAGATTAATACTTACAAAAATAGAAAGGGCCTCTTCGGCCCTTTCCATTCTTTTTTGATGAACTAAATACAGTATTTTTAACTGCTACTATAATTATAACGTATTTTTTAGCAATTTCAACTGCAACAGAATTATGCTAAAATAAGAAAAAAGATTAGGAGATTTATGAAAAGATTTATTTTAATTTTAGTTCTTTTGGTTCTGTGTCAAAGTGCACAAGCTCTTATTTGTGACGATAACGCCATCCAAACCAAAGTAGACAAAGTCGGATATGATATTTTAAACGCAAACAAAATCCAAAAAAGAATGATTTTTGTGTATACAAAAGACCAAAAGAAAAAAGAACTTTCGGTTAACAAAGCCCTCACTGACAGGCAAATTATAGTATATGATGAGCTATATAAATCCGTCCAAACAGATGATGAGCTTGCAGCAATGTTATCAAGAGAAATTTCGACTGCCATCAAATCTTATGATGGTATGTGGGGCGGAAAACTAGACTCAATAGAAGTTACACTGGGAGCAAAAAAGTTTGAAACCGTTGCAGATAAAAGAGCTGTAGACTATATGGTTAATGCCGGCTATAATCCGCTTGCACTGATTGTTTACATCCACAAAACTTGTCCTCAAAAACGCGGAGACAAAATCGGACGTCACAATCTGACATCAAAACGTCTTGCTAGAATATATGAATATATAACATACAAATATCCTAATTACCTGATTAATAACCAATATCTTAATAACGAATACTATCAAAACTTTCTGCTGACATCAGTAGAAAACCGTAGAAAACTTGAAGAAAAAGTCAAAACCAATTCTAAAAAAGAGGTTGATTATGAATAAGTTAATATTGCTTGTTGCTCTTTACTTAGGAATAGTTCTGCCAGCATTTTGTCTTGAATATGATTACTCATCAACAACAAATATTCCTATAAAAATGCAAATAGTTGAAGAAATCGGCACAAAAACACCGCCGGCAGAAGGAGAAAAGGTTAATTTTAAAGCAATATCCGATGCAACATATAATAATAAATTAATAGTAAAAAAGGGTGATATAGTTCCGGCAACAGTAGAAACAATAATAACAAGCGGAATGAACGGTTTTCCTGCTGAAATTATTGTTGATAAATTCGAAATTCCGAATGTAAAACAATCCCAGCTTGAATGTACATATATTAAAAAAGGTCAAAATCGCAGTCTTTTTGTATATCCGCTCAAATGGGCACTCACACCGATACCTTTTGTAGGCTCACTTACAAACTTAATTATGGGCGGCCACGCAAAAATAAAAACTTCTGATACAATAACAGTATATTACTATCCGGAATGGAAATAATCATTGAATTTACAAAAAATATAGTGGTATAATAAGAAAAAAAGGATTCAAATATGAAAAAGTTTATTGTACTTTTATGTGTATTAACTCCAATGTACGCCATGGCATCAGATGACTATAACATTAATGGAGTAAAAGAACCTCAGTGGAAAAATTTTGCACCACCTGCATATGTTGATGTCAAATCTCCAAAAGGATTTGGCAAGTTTAACGACACAGCTGCATATTGGTACAAACGTCGAGTTGAATTTGAATCCGGAATTGCAAAATGTCGTGAAATTGACATAAATAGCGAAAAAATCAACTGCTATCAAGAACTAAAAGTTAAACAATATCAAAAAAATAGCGATTATAATGCAAGGCTTGAAGCAATTGAACGAGCAAAACATCTGCCTCAAGAAATGCAAGACCCTACGGATAACATGATGCCCGTTGGCGGAAATTATTTAAACCACATGATGCAATATATGCCTAATGAATTTCGGTAATCAGCAGATTGGTTTTTATGTAGTTCAAAACTTTTCTTAGCGCAACTGAACGATGCGAAATTTTGTTTTTCTCATCTTCGGCTAGTTCTGCCATGGTTTTTGTATATCCGTTTGGTAAAAATATCGGATCATACCCAAATCCGTTATTTCCACGCGATTCTCTAATTATTGAGCCTTCACATCTGCCTTCAAAGGAATATTCTACCTTACCATCCGGGTTAATTAATGTCATAGCACATGTAAAATAAGCGCTTCTGTCCTGAATACCATCAAGTTCATTTAAAACGCGCTCAATTCTAAGTGCCGGAGTTTCTGCATATCTGGCTGAATAAATTCCTGGAGCCCCATTTAATGCTTTAATACACAAACCTGAATCATCAGCAAGCGTCCAAGCTTTTGATAATTCCCAAGCTGCTCTTGCTTTTATATATGAGTTTTCCTGAAAGGTTTTTCCATCTTCAATCGGATCAAATCCGTCGGGCGGAAGTATAAATTCTGCCTGCACTCCGTAAGAAGACGATATATCATTAATTTCCTGCACTTTATGCTTGTTTGATGATGCTAAAACTATTTTCATATTTAGAGTCTAACACAACTTAAACCGGCACACAAATAGAAATCGCCGAAGGAAATTTTCCAATCGGCGAATTTTTGATAAATCTCAATATTTAGTTTTATATAAACCTCTAACTTTCTACTGTTTCAGCTGCTTCTGGAGTTTCAACGTTTCTGATAGTTGATTTGTCCGTCCCGAGCGCTTTGTCCTTAAACTTTTTAACTTGTCTGTCAAGCTTGTCTGCCAAAAGGTCAATGCTTGCGTACATTGAATCATCTGATTCTTCGCAGTGAACAACACCTGTGTTCATCTTACAGGATACTTCCGCAACATGTTTGCCTGTTGCTGCAGGGTTCTTGATTACAGATAAGATTACGTCAATACCAGTAATTTGGTCATAGTGGTTTGCGACTTTACCCAATTTTTCCTTGACGTAAGATTTGATAGCATCGGTAATTTCGATATTCTTACCGGTTACGTGTATATGCATGTAAACCTCCTATATACTACTCCTCTATTGTACTACATTTTGCATGCTTTTTAAAGTGGGTAGGAGTAAATTTAGAATTGAAATTTGAAAATAGCTTTAAACGACAATAAGACATCATGACAATTGGTACGTTTTGAAATTGTCTTTTGTAAAACAAGCCGATATATTGACAATAATAACCTCTTATTGTCTTACTAACGTATTTCCTTATTGCGTTTCAAAATTTATGATTCCAAAACTTGCGGAATATCTACACTGGGTGCGCCTAC
>JAEEGL015506041.1_pt1 | contig 12826 bp, 5 predicted proteins | sample 9134231 | NCBI WGS metagenome assembly JAEEGL01 (sample SAMN16246548, study PRJNA631951) | gut metagenome | biome: gut microbiome; feature: rumen; material: fiber-attached | host: Bos | place: Iran: Karaj | collected 2018-10
ACAGACTGCCGAGGCAAACATCAACGCCGGCATTGCTGCCGCCCGCCAGATCAACGCCTTCTTCAAGGACGGCGACACCCGCTTCCAGGTGAACAAATAAGCAAACGGAGACACGAACAAAAAAGTGATGAGCAGCCATCTGCCCATCACTTTTTTTATACGTGGTTTCCTTTCAGGTGGCGGCCTTTCAGGTGGCGGCCTTTCAGGTGGCGGCCTTTTAGGTGGCGGCCTGGAAGGCCGTTCAAATGACGAAAGGACTGATGCGTTTGCTATAGGCTGAAGCCTACTTTAGGCTGAGGCCTACTGAGCCTGCATAATCATGTTAGCCTCGGCCTGAGCCTCCTCAGCCTTCTTGCGAGCCTTCTCCAGGTCCTTCTCGGCCTTCTCAACGGCGTTCTGAGCCTTCTTCACATTGTCGCGGGCCTTGTCAAGGGCTTTCTCGGCCTTCTCAACATTCTTCTTGGCCTTCACGGCGTTCTGCAGAATCTTAGCCTCCTTCTTCTTGGCATCGGCGGCAGCCTTCAGATCCTGGTCAACACCTACTGTAAGAGTTGCCTCCTCAGCGTCCATACGTGCTTGCACGTTCTGAGCCATCATCAGCGACATCACCAATGCGGCACCCATCATCATTTTCTTCATTTCTTTAATCGTAGATATAGTTAGTTATACATATAAATAATAGTGTACTCACTCTATAATGTCATCAGTGCGGTGAACATGCCGGGGAAGTGTTCAGACACATCGACAGCATGGCGGAACAGGCCAAACACCGCGCTGCCGCTGCCACTCATGGCACTGTAGTCAGCACCGAGGGCGTACAGTTGTTCCTTCACCTCGCCTATCACAGGATGAAGGGCTATGACACTCTTTTCGAAGTCGTTCACCAGCACGTCGCGCCACTGCCCTATGGGCAACTGGGTGACGATGTCACGACAGTTCATCTGTGGCGTTTCGGGCTTCACCAGCGAGTAGGCCTCCTTTGTCGACACTGCCACATTAGGGCGCACCACTGCCAGATGCCAGCCCTTCAGGTCCAGGTCGATGGGGGCCAGCCTGTCGCCGATGCCCTCGGCATACGCCGGGCGGCCCATGATGAAGAACGCGCAGTCGGCTCCCAGACGGGCGGCACGCGCCATCAGTTCGTCCTGGGTGAATCCCAGACCACACATCTCATTGAGCAGCAGCATCATCGCGGCGCCGTCGCTGCTTCCACCGCCCATGCCCGCCTGCGAGGGGATGGCCTTGTGCAGGTGGATGTGCACGCGGCCCATCTGGCTGCGCTCTGCCTTCAGCATGTGGTAGGCCCTGGCCACCAGGTTCTGCTGCTCGTCGCCTTCAACGCCCATCCCCGTCACCTTCAGGTCACAGCCGGTGTCACAGGGGTAGCCGTCGTCCATGGGCAACACTTCGAGGGCATCGCACAGAGGGACGGGATAGAACACCGTCTCCAGGTTGTGGTAGCCGTCGGGGCGCCGGCTCACTACGTTCAGCCCTAAGTTAATCTTCGCTTGTGGAAAAACAATCATGATGCAAAGGTACAAAAAGAAGTGGAAAGAGCAAAGGGTTTCACTTTTTTTTAACCGCAACAGCCACTTATTCCAACATGCCGGATGGATTTCTTTTAGAAAACAAATAAAACCGACTGCGCGGTTGGTCTATACCTGGGCCGGGGCCTTTAGCATAGAAAACAAAAAAAGTCAGGACTCGTTTGAGTCCTGACATTGTGTTGTTGGGGCTGTTGTCCGCTTACTGGAGGGTACCCTGCTCAGCAGCGTTGATCATAGCCTGTGAAGCGTAGAGGTACACCTCAACGCGACGGTTCTGAGCCTTGCCGGCAGCCGTGCTGTTGTCAGCCACGGGGTTAGCCTCGCCGTAGCCGATGGTGCTGCGAATCTGAGTTGCGCTGACGCCCAGTGACTGCAGATAGTTGGTCACTGACTGAGCGCGCTGCTGCGACAGGTTGAGGTTCTTCTGCTGGCTCTGAGCGGCGGTGGAGCCTCTCCAGGGAGCGTTGTCGGTGTAGCCCTGGATGGCCACGTCGCACTCCATGTTGCTCTTCAGCAGGTTAGCCAACTGCATGAGCGACACCTTCGATGCGTCGTTGAGCACTGCGCTGCCCGAAGCGAACTTGATGCCAGTCTCGTTGAAGGTCATCTGTACGGCCTGCAGACCATTGGCGTCGGTCACGGTCTGAACCTGAGCGTTCTGCACAGCCTGTGCCTGAGCCTTCACCTTGTCCATGTGCTTGCCAATGAGTGCACCGGCACCGGCGCCCACGGCAGTACCCACGGCGGTACCCACGGCGGTGTTACCCGTCATCTTGCCCACGATGGCACCCAGCAGCGCACCACCAGCAGCACCGATTGCAGTACCCTTACCCAGGTTGTTGCAACCCATCATCACGATGCAAGCGCAGAGCGTGAGAACCATAGCTTTCATTTTTTTCATGTCTTAATCTTATTAAATGGTTAAACAATCGTTGTTTTCACGTTGCAAAGATAAGTAAAAGTTAGGAGTTTGAAAGAGAATACGGCAAGTTATTTCCCGTCGCTTAACATAAATTAAGCAATATTGCCCTATTTCACTTATGTACCTTTATTTCACCACAATCTTCTTCTTGCCTAACAGATAGACACCTCGTTTGAGATGGCTTCCCTCTTTCATCATGATGCCCTGCAGCGTATAGACCGATCTGTTAATGCGTGTTGCCTCAGCTGTGGTGATACTCTGTGGGTCGCGCTTCACGCGATAATTGAAGGAGGCCACTTCGCTTTCGGCATAGCCGTGTGCCACAGCGATGGCTTTCAGCGTCATGTCGCGCGTGATGACGATGGGACTGTTGTAGCGCAGGCGGTTGGGGTTGTCGCATGGGCAGGAACCGTCGAGCGTATAGTAGATGACGGCACCTGGCGTCTCGCTCTGCAGGTGAACCGTAGTGCCATAGGCCACCTCCACGCCGTTGATGAGCGAGGCGGTGGGCTTACGTGTCACGAGGTCGGCGGCATCCTTCACACCCACCACGGTGAGTGCCTGCACGTCGCCATCGTCGGCCAAGGTGAGGCGCAGGGCGGTGGTGCCGTAGCCCTTGCCCTGCACGGTGAGTGTGGCCTTGCCGTTCTGGTCGAGGGTCAGCTCAGTGGCCGCAATGCTGGCGATGTCAAGATTCAGCGACTTGACCGTTACCTTCTTGCCCTTGGCCACTGCTGCGGGCTGGGCGCTGACGGTGAGGACGTAATCTTCGCCGTGGAGGATGCCCACCACGCTGTCGGCCACCAGCTCGCTGACGCGTTCTTCCACGTCAAACTCCTGCGTGAAGTCCTGCAGCATGCCTACGTTGGCATAGCTTTCTACGCCAGCTTTCACCGTGAGCCGTACTTTCTCCTTCAGCTTCAGCGGTGTGGCGGGGGTGAACAGCAGTCGTGAGGCGAATCGGCGGGCCGAGTCGGGCGTCCACTCTTGGTTGAGCAGACGGATGGTGCCGTCAACCTGCTGACCGTTCTTCGTGAGGAAGATGGTCTCCTTCGTCAGCTGCTGCGGTTTCATGTACTTGTCGAAGCGCAGCTCCACGCCCTGCTCGGTGGCCACGACACGGCTGACGACGGGCGGTGTGGGCTGCTGCAGCTCAAGGTTCACGTCTAACTGCGGCGGCGGAACGGGCAGCCACTCGCTGGTGGTGGGCACATAGCCGTCCTTGACCACGCGCACCTGCCACCATCCCGACGGCACATCCCATCCGTACTTGCCTTCTTCATCGGTGAGTTGCGGATTCACCTGACCGAACTTGGCAGCATCCCAGAGCACCTCGCGCTCATGGCTGTCGCCATACATGTCCTCATACAGCTCCTTGTAGTAGACGCTGGCCGTGGCATCGGCCACGCGGTTCGAGGCCACAGCCTCGTAGATGTAGCCTGAGGGGTCGAGCAACGGCGTGGGACCGCCCGGAGGTCCCGGAGGTCCCGGGCATCCGCCCGGCTCTCCGCTCTTCTTCGTACTTCTGCCCTTGTGGCAGTCCTTGTTGCCATCGCAGCCACCAGCCATGCCGCCGGCACTGCCGCCATCACTGGCACTGCCGTTGGCCTGGGCCAGCTCCTTGTCATCGTCGAACTTCAGCGGCCGCTTATCGCAGGGCACGGTGTCGCACTTCAGTGCGTCAATCTCCTTGCGGAACTGTTCGATTTTCTTGTCCCATATATAGTCGCTGGCCATATTGCCTAACCAGTTGGCAGTGCTGATGGCAAACGAGGCTCCTACGCCGATGCCGCCGAAGACGGCGCCTGTGCCGGCAGTGGTGATGGTGGCGAGGATGCCGGCCAAGGCCGATGCCACCGAGGCGGCGTCGTTGACGATGGCAACACCCTTCTGCACCAGACGTGCGGTGCCCCAGCGGTCGATGCTGCTGCGCAAACCGTCGGCCTTGGCTTGCTCCAGCTTGCAGGGGTCGGGGACGGAGTAATAGAGATTCATGAGTGTCTCATAGCTGCTGATGAAGTCCCTATAGTCAGATATGAGCGAGAGGATAGACAGGAATTTCCCCACCTTTCCAATCTTTGACCAGGTGGCGCTGATCTTATCCAGCTTCATCTTCCCTAACCCCAGCTTCTCTAACTGATTGCAGGCATTGCTGGCCTTTAGCTTCATGTTCTTCAGGCGTAGTCCGTAGCCCCAGCGTTCGCTGCAGGCATGGAACTTGTCCCACGCCTTCATCGTGGCATCGTGAATCTTGTCCACGTTGGCATCGATAGCTTTCTTGGCTCCATTGACATAGAGCTGGACAGCACCCTCTATCTCGCTGACATAGCCATTGATTGTGTCAATAAGACCTGCTATCCTCTCGATGATGGCCTTCACTTGGCCCTCGAAAGACGGTGAGCCGGCACGGTAGGGAGCCTGCTGAACAAGCCGTGAGAGGGTGGCCATGTCGTGGTGCAGCTCGCGCACGGCCGCTGCTACCTCGGAATCCATGGCCGAATAGTCGCAGGTAATCTGCAGGTCCTCCTGGGGGATGACGATGGTGTAGCCGTTGTCGTGCACACGGTAGTATGCCTTACCGCCGCTCTCAAGGTCGAGTACATACTCCTCCTCGTTGGGGCCGGCGGCAGCCATAGCGGGGTGCTCGCCGCGTGCGCGTGCCTCATAGTACTGTCGTGTGCTGCTGCTGAGCTTCGAGAAGGTGTAGCCTCCGAGAATCTGTCCCAGCTCGTTCAGCGGCGTGGGGTCGAAGGTGAAGTATCCCTCGGCCGCAAGCTTGTTGAACTCAGCATCGGCAGCATCGAAAGCGGCGAGGGCAGCATCCATCTCCGCCTCCCACTGAGCTTTGGCTTCGGGCGTGTCGGGCAGTCTCTCGGTGTTCATCACCACGTCGGGGTCAACGCCACAGTGTATCATCAGCTGGCGCATGGCCTCCTGCTCCTCCTCGCTGCCTTCGGCACTGTTGTTGGCCTGTTCGATGATGGCGGCCAGCTCCGGGTCTTCGGCATTCATTTCTTCCGCAATGTCGTCGAAGTAATGCACGCAATCGCTCACCACTTGATCGCCGACAATCTTTGGCGAGTGCTCCTCGACAAAGACCCTCACCTGCGTGGGCAGAGCATACATGGAGAAGACATCGGTGGCTACCCAGGTACCCGTCTGCTCGTTGTACTTGGGGAAGAGCAGGCGTTGCTGCTCCCTGTTCATGTACACGTAGAGCAGCACCTCGTCGATGTTGGTTGAGTCGGGGGTGGTGAGCGTCACGTCGAAGGTAAACTCACCCTTTCCCCCGTTGGGATAATAGAAGTAATAGGAGTCTGGACTCCATGTGCCTTTCTCTAAGTCGAAGGTGATGATCTCGTTTCTCCTGAACTCCGGGTTATAGTACGACATCCTGACGCTCTTCCCCTGGATGCTGTAGAGGTCGTAGATGACGGTACTCGTAGGAGATTTCACCTTATATCCGCTGGGACCGACACACTGTACATAGATATCGTTTTGAGCCATGTTGTAGGTATCGACAAGCGGCACTGTGACGTTCCATTTGCCATAGAAGTCACTTATGGTGGTGCATACTTCCTGGCCATTGATGATAACGGTGACGGGAGTTTGTGCAGAGGCTGTGCCGCTGGCGGTTACCTCCTTGGTGTTGACAACTGGCGGCACATCCAGCTCCAGTCCGCTGACAGTATATGTCGTGGCGGGCAGCGGCTGTTCGCGCGGCTCACCATCGAGCATGAAGGTGAGCTTGCCCACGGGCGTATAGTCGCCGGCCTCAATGGGAACGATGCAGAATCGCAGCAGCTGTCCCTCGACGACGGGCACGGTGAGCATGCCGTCTTTGTAGGTGTAGTCGGTCTTGATGTTGCTCATGATGACGGAGCCTTCGACCAGCAGCTGCGAGCCGTCGTCAGGTATGGTGAACACAGCCTTGACGTCGCTGATGCGCCCATTGAATTCAGGCTTGAACTTCGGGCACAGACTGTACGTCTGGTTCAGACCTACGGTGAGCTGGTATAACCTTGGGGCGATGCGTGTCTCGTCGAGTGTGTAGAATGACACGGGACCCAGCGTAGGCACCTGCTCAAATGCAGCGGCTGTAATCTTTCCCGAGCTGACAGGTACCTGTTGCATGACGTAGTCTACATCCTGTACCAGGAACTTCTGCAGGTCGTCGGTGCTGTTCATGGCCTTGGCCATGTCGCCGCCTTCCATCAGCACCACGGTGTAGATGTCGTCCTTGAGGAGGGTGAAGTCCTTGGTGGCAGTGTTGGCGTTGCCGGCTACGGCGAGCTTTCCCTTACTGTCGTAGAGGCGGATGCTGACCTTGCTGCACGCTGCCTCGCGGAAGCTGACGCTGAGCGTGCCGTAGTCGCGGGTGGTGATGTCGAAGGCCACGTTGCCGTCGGCATCAGCCTTGGCGGTCTGCACGGCGGGGGCATATTGGGCGCCATCGCGGTAGCCCACCGTCAGCTCAACGGTTGTTCCCGGTTCCAACTGCTCTTGCAGGCGCAGGCTGCCACCGGCCGTGATGGCGAAGTCCGTGAGGTTGACGCCGTTGGTCACATCGCGCAGGGTGATGGCACCGTCGGCAGCACTCATGTCGGTAGCTGGGGCAGCTTCACCGTCAGCTGCCACGCCATAGTGGGTCCACTTCAGGCTGACTGTACTGCCGTTGGCCTCGTTGAGGGCGAAGGTGAGCACTTGGTCGGAGTAGAGATGGAGATGCTGGGTGACAGTGCACAGGTTGTTGCTCTCCACGCTGGCCGTCACCTCGTAGTCGCCTTCGGGCAGCGGAGCCTGTTCGCCGCTGCTCACGCCGCCACTATTAGTGAGCGTGCTGAATGACAGCTGGCGCACCAGCTCACCCGTGCCCGACTTGTTGATGGACACCTTCGCCGTCTGCCGTCCCATGAACTTGCCGTCGGCCCGCTGCACCACGGAAGTGAGACGGTGGGTGGGGATGGGCTTTAGCTGATAGCTGACAGTGGACATTGAAGTGCTGGGTGTTACCATGATGGTGTCGCTGCTGACATAGGTTGCTGTCAGTGCAGGGTCGGTGAGGGTGATGAGTGCCTGCACGGGTTCGTCCTCGGCAAGGCCGTCCTGCTGTGTGTTGCGCCCGATGACATTTCCCTGCTGGTTGAGCCACAGGCAGCTGTAGCGGTCGGAGCCGATGTCCTTGGTGCCCTCCTTCACCTGTAGGCTGAGCGTGCAGAGCCTCTTCAGGCTGCCCATGGTCAACTCGATGTTCTCCTGGTCGAGATAAACATTGTCCGCATGCGCCACGGTGCTGCCCGTGCGGCTGAGCAGGCGAATGTTGTAGGTGGTCTGTTTAGGCAGGGTTGGGAAGGTGTAGGCGGTGCGTCCGGTGATGATCATGGCGCGGGTGTAGAGGCTCTTCACGTTCTTCAGCTCTAATGTCATGCCCTGATAGTCGGCTATCCGTCCGGCGGCATCGATGTTGACGGTGATGTCGGCCCCATTTTCCTGAATGGGCTGCAGGTTGAAGTCCTTCCAGCCTGGTACATTGGCATAGAGCGCCAGCGCCTCCTCGGGCACGTAGACTGCCATGCCCCCTGACGAGGGGAAAGCGTTCTGATGGCCTTCGTTGTCGAGACCTATCGTCGGCGGCGTGGTGGCAAAGATTGTGAATGACTCCAGGTTGGTGCCCTCAAAGGCTTGCGACCGAATCTCACTGATGCTGGCAGGCAGCAGTAACTCTTTCCATGGCTTGTTGCGGCCGTCGCCCCCCCAGATGCGATAGTAGGTGTTGCCATTGAGGCGGCTCAAGTCCACACGCTCCAGGTACTGCAGCTTGTCGAGGAACGAGAAGCCGCCCCAGTAGTTCAGGTTCCCACCCACGACGACCTTGCGCACCAGTGAATAGTCGCTCTCGTCGGGTATTACCGAGCGCAGTGTCTTGTTGAAGTCGCGGCCGTCCATATAGTCCATGACGAGCAACCCCTCGTCGGGATACCAGGCACCTTCGCTCTGCGGGTTGTCGGGGTTGTTGGGATTGTACTCCATGACGGCGGTGATGCTCACGTCGCCTTCGGGCATGGTGAGCTTCACGGAGCCGCCACCGTCGCTGCTATAGTAGTTGTAGTCGTGCAGTGTGACGGCACCCTGCGTGACGCGCCACCCAGTCAGCTTCCACTGTCCCAGCACACCGTAATAGTTGGGCCGTTTGCTTGTATTGACCGTTATCTCTTTGCCGGCGGGAATCTGGTGTGTGTAGCCCACCTGGTTGTAGCTGTTGTTGTCATAGCTGACGTAGAACTCGCAGATGCCGTCCTGCGGCGACGTGCGCAGCTTGAGTGTGAAGGTCTGCTGCGCAAAGAGTGCCGCCATACAGAGCAGGCATGCAATGGTAGTGCATATAGTTCGTTTCATGGTGTGTCCTCCCTATATATTAATAATGTGTAATCTTCTTGCCGTCCTTGATATAGATACCCTTGGCGGGTGTGCCCACGGGGCGGCCCAGCAGGTCGTAGAGCTGTCCGGTCTGTTGCTGTGGTACACCAATAGACGATACGGCGGTGATGCCGTCGCTGAGCTGCAGCACGAAGCGGCTGTTCAGGGTACACGGCTTCGTGACGGTGAAGGTGTAGGATTCATCCGTGAGCAGGTCGGTTTCGATGCCTGTCTCCTTGTCTTTCAGCCAGAGATGCGGGGCGGGCGATGCCTCGCCACGCACGGTGATGCTCAGGGTGTAAGTGCCGGCCTCGGCCATGTGCATGCCCAGCTCAACGGTGGAGGCAGTGGGCGGCAGCTCGTTCAGGCTGTAGCGCATGCCGCCGGTGCGGCTGTAGAGGGCGGGGGCGTCGTCGTCAAGGGTCATAAACGGAGCGTCGTGGCCGCGGTCGTAGGCCTCGGTGGCACGGGGAGTGACCACGATGCGGGTCGAGGCCTTGAGGCTGTCGCCCTGTGCGGTGTGACGCTGTAGTACAGCGTCATAAACGACGCGCTGCCGGCGCAGTTGTGCACGGCGCAGCGAGCGGGCGCTGTTCGTGGCCTCGCGGTGCAAGTTGTAGTCGGCCTGGCGCCCTTCGGGGTGGAAGGTGATGCTTGTCAGCTCAGCGCTGCGCTGCACAAGGAAGGCTTGCAGGGGGAAGAGCACGAGGTCGTCGTCGAGCGGGCTGTAGGCATAGAACGTCGTATTCTCTGACATGAGTATGGGAGCGTCGCTCTCCAGGTGCTGTATGTCGAAATAGGCCATGAAGGGGTTGCCCACGAAGTTCCATCCCTCGTTGTGGGGGAACTCGCCCCTGTACTCCTCCAACGGTATGGTGACGTCGCCGCTCTCGAGCACGAGTGAGCGCAGCGGCCCGGCGCTCTCGATATGGAAGATGGCGTCATTGTCTACAAACGAATAGCTCTCGTGGCCCGTCTGCCGCGTCTCGCAGGTATAACGCAGGATGTACCCTCTGCCGACGCGAAGGATGTCGTTGTCGGCCACGTTCTGCCATACGTCGTTGTGGTTGCCGGCGGCACGCTGCGCCCCGTTGAAGGTGCGCACCACGTAAGGTATGCGCGGGTTGCGGCAGCTGAACGTCGACATGGGCATGTCGGCGACTGGGGTGAAAAAGAACCAGCGGTCATAGCCGTCTACCTTGATGTTCATCTCCATGCTGCGGGCGCTCATCGTGCCCTCGTTGATGAGAGTGCCGGTGAAATACTTCTTACGCCAGTCGTAGCTCATCCACGGCTGGCAGTAGTCGATGCGAAGGTGGTTAAGGGGCCATGTTACGTTGCTGCCCACGTGCAGGTGGCCAGCAAGGAAGCTGTCTCCATAATATCCAGCGCTCCAGAGTGTCATTTCAGCATTGTTGACCACGGGGAACCAGGTGGAGTCGGTGGAGCAGGTTGTGGCCACGGTGATGGTGGGCGATGTATAACCCGTGAGCGGCAGGATGTTGTTGAAGCCGCTGAAGCCGCCGTCTTTCTTGTAGGCTTCCACCGAGCCAGGGGGCACGTAGAGCGCACCGCCGAGTGCGTTGCGGTAGAGTCCGCCCGAGCTGCGCGGCGGCAGCTGGTTGCGCACGATGATGCTGTCGCAGGCCGGGCCGTCGCCCTGGAAGGCCCAGGAGCCGAGGAGCGCCACGGTGCTGGGGAAGTCGACGTAGCGCAGTTTCTGGCTGTAGAAGGCGCGGTCCTCGATGTTTTCTACGCCTTCGGGCACCACCACGCGGCTGTAGTCGCCGCCGTTGAAGGCTCGGTCGCGGATGTAGCGGACTGTCGAGGGAATAGTAATCTCCGTCAGCGGACAGTTGAGAAAGGCCCAGGAGCCAATCTCGGTAAGACCCACAGGCAGGTCGATGTGGGTGAGCTTCTTGCAGCTGTCGAAGGCGTTGCCGTCAATCCTCGTCACACGGTCGTGCAGCGTCACGCTGGTCATGTTGATGCAGTTGCAGCAGATGTGGTTGGGCACTACGTTGATGAGCGGCGGTTGCACATAGCTCTTCTTGCTCTGGTTGTTGTTGAACACCCATTCGCCTAGGACACGGATGCTGTTGGGCAGGGCCACGTCCTGCAGCAGCTTGCAGTCCCGGAATGCCTCGCTGAGCAGGTAGAGCAGCCCCTCGTGCAGGGTGGCCGTGCGCAGGCTGTCGCAATTCATGAACGCGCCGGAGCCTATCTGTGTCACTCCTTGTGGCACGTCGATGCTGCGCAGGCGGCTGTAGCGGAAGCACTGCTTGCCGATGATTTGCAGCGTCGTGGGCAGGGTGATGTGTTCAAAGCGGGTGTCCCAGAAGACATAATCGTCTAAGTGCGTCAGTCCCTCGGGCAGCTGGGGCGAGGGCAGCATGTAGCAGCGCACGAAGGCATCGTGCTCAATGCGCTTGACGCGCTGCGGGATGTTCACCTCCTCCAGTGCCTGGCAGTCGCTGAAGCAGCGGGCGGGGATGGTGGTCAGGCTGCGGCTGAGGTGCACGCGGTGCAGCTGTGCACAGTCGCCGAAGACATACTCGCCAAGCGAGGTGACGGCATCGGGCATGTCGAACTGCTCCAAGGCGGTGTAACGGAAGGCATAACTGCCGATGGTGGTGACGCTGTCGGGGATGCTGATGCTGCTGAGCATCTTACAGCTATTGAAGGCATTATTGCCTATCACCTTCAAGCTGACGGGCAGGGTGACATCGGTGAGCTTCTCGCATGAGCTGAATGCGGCATCGTTAATGTACTCCAGATGCTGGGGCATGACGATGCGCTGCAGTGCCTTGCATTGTGCGAAGGCATCATAGTCTATTGTTGTCAGCGTTGAGGGCAGGCTGACATCAGTGAGCGATTCGCAGGAAAGGAAACAGCGGGGACCTATGTACTGCACCCCTTCGGGGATGGCGATACGCTTGAGTAAGGGGCAGCTGCGGAAGGCCTCTTCGCCTATTCTCTCCATATCGCCGGCATGGAACGTCACCGACTCAAGCTTCGGACAGTCGCGGAAGCACTGCCGTGATAACTCCCTGACGGTAGAGGGGATGTCCATCTTCTGCAGTGCCTTGCAGTTATAGAACATAGCTGCCGACAGCTCTATGATAGAGTCGGGCCACACCACCTCCGTCAGCTGGTCGCAGCCAGACAGTCCGACACCGAGGTGGCGAAGCGTCTTGGGATAGATGAGACGGCGCAGTGAGTCAAGGTCGCGCGTGTTCAAATACTCGATCACGTTGTGCGGGTCAATACCCCTAAAATACTGGGTGTAAAAAGCAAGATTAGGGTTGGCCGTTACCTCCGAGAGGTCGATGACCTGCGCCTTCACAGCCAGCTGGTGTAGGGCGTTCTTGCCGTTGCTGTCGTAACTGCTGGCAAAGTCCTGTCCCGTCAGCTTCAGGTGGGTGATGTTCTGCTTCTCAGCCAGCTCCTGCCAGGTGCAGCCGAAGCGGTCCTGAATCAACTGTGGTAGTTCAGAGATGTTGCCGGGCAGCTCGATGACCGTCCACTGCTGGGCGTGTGCCGTCAAGGTGGGTAGCAGAAACGCCAGGGCGGCAAACAATTGTTTTCCTTTTCGTTGCATGTTGAGTTACTGCTTTAGTGGTTGTTGTTGTCTGTTCATTTCACCACGAACTTGTGTCCGTTGCGGATGTAGAGGCCAGGCTTGAGTGAAGCCCCGGACTGCATGCGCACACCCTGCAGGTTATAGACAGGTGCGTTCTGCTGAGTCCCTGCTGTGTATGTAGTCTCAATGCCCTCGGGGTCGTATTTTACCTTGTAGGTGAAGGTTGCCACGTCGCTCTCGGCATAGCCAGGAGCCACTGCGATGGCCTTCAATGTCAGGTTGCTGACAATCCTGATGGGGTTCCCGTAGCGCAGACGGTTGGGATTATCGCAGGGGCATGAGCCGTCGAGCGTGTAG
>JAEEGL016411622.1_pt1 | contig 12826 bp, 12 predicted proteins | sample 9134231 | NCBI WGS metagenome assembly JAEEGL01 (sample SAMN16246548, study PRJNA631951) | gut metagenome | biome: gut microbiome; feature: rumen; material: fiber-attached | host: Bos | place: Iran: Karaj | collected 2018-10
GAAAATGGTTTTGGAACACATATACTAAGAATATCTAATAGAAGTACACCAAGTGAATGTTCAATAACAGACTTTTCACAATCAGCATGTGGATTTGTCTTAGAATTTGCAGATACCATTACAACTCATATAATGAAAGATAATACAACCCAAGGTGGATGGCCGGGAAGTAGTATGTATTCATATATTAATAATATGAATAATTCTACTAGTATTATTAATTCTATACCGGTTGTATTAAGAAATGCTATTATAGATACAAAAGTAATATCGGGGCATGGATCGACTCAAGGAGAAACAAATTTTATATCAGTTGATAAAATATATTTATTATCAACACATGAATTGATGGAAGATGATGATGGTAATCCAAATGATGGAATAGATTATTATGACTCAGCATATTACAGCACTAGACAATTAGACTATTATGCTAACAACAATGTGAAGGCATATTCTAATGTATCAATATTAAGTAAAAATTATCAAACATGGTGGCTTCGTTCCCCTAATTTAACATATAATCATTACTTTTTTATAACAGGAGGTGGAAACTATTCAACGCAAGTCCCAAGAATTCTTTATGGTGTTTCCCCTGCATTTAGAATAGGATAGCGATGAAAGAGTATGTAGTTTTTACATACTTTTCTATTGAAAGAAAAAGAAAAATCATATATAATGCTAATATAGGGTAAATAAGAGAATAAAGTGAGGGGAAAGCTATGTATCCAGATGATAGAGATGAAGTCGTACAATTATACTTGGATGATATTATTCCAAATCGATTTCAACCACGTGAAATATTTGATGAAAAAGCTTTAAAAGAATTAGCAATATCCATCAAAGAACATGGTGTAATTCAACCAATTATAGTACGAAAAGTAAATGATAAATATGAAATAATAGCTGGTGAAAGAAGATATAAAGCTTCTGCACTTGCAGGATTAACTAAAATCCCAGCTATTGTTAGAGATTTAGATGATAAAGAAAGTTCTAAAGTAGCTCTCTTAGAAAATCTTCAAAGAAAAAATTTAAACCCAATCGAAGAAGCCCGTACTTATCAAAAAATATTAGAGATTGATCAATTAACGCAAGAAGAACTTGCTAAAACAATGGGAAAGAGCCAATCAGCAGTTGCTAATAAAATTAGATTACTATCTCTTCCACAAGAAGTTCAAAGTGCTTTGTTAAAAGAACAAATCTCAGAAAGACATGCTAGAACATTATTAAATCTTCCAACGGAACAACAACAAAAAGACATGTTAAAGAAAGTAATTGATAATAAGATGAGTGTTCGAGCTCTCGAAGATGAAATCAAAAATATATCTCCAACCGCAATTGAAGAAATGAAAGAAGAGGAACCAGAAGAATTATTTGCATCAACCAGTGCTTTTGTAAATGATAAACCTTTAGTTCCAACAGCAGAAATGCCAGTTGATCATTCCAATTACGGAAAAGTTACAATTGCCCCACCGGAAGGAGAGGAGTCATCTATGGGAAAATTTATTAACTATGGAGAAATAGACAAAGATGAAAAAGAAGAAGCAGACTTAGCAATGTTAAATATGCCACCTGCTACTACTTCTGTTGATATAAAATCTGTTAAAGCTACATCTACAGATATTAACCGTAATAAAGGAGGAGCAGACTTAGATAATTTATTAAATCTAGGAAATCCTACTTCTTCCAAACCTACAACACAGTTTATAACACCAGCTGAAAAAATTGTTAAAACAGATCCAGGAGAAGAAAGAATTTCTCATTCTTCTGATTCTTTTAAAACTGCAGATTTCTCATCAATTGAAGTTCCAACTAGTATCATTAATCCAATTGGAAATAGTATGTTCTTATCTCAACCAGTGGATGAAAACCCATCAGCAAATAGTTTATTAAGTCTTGCGATGGGAGCATCACCAATTCCAGATGCAAATGGAACTTATACGGTGGAACAAGCTACGAATATGATTAAAGCATTAGTCACAGATTTAACTAATCATGGAATAAAAGTTAATACAGATGAGATGAATTTTGAAAAATCTTATCAGATTATTATCAAAATTAATAAAACTGAGGATTAAAAGTAGATTTCAAAAAAATCTACTTTTTTTTGGAAAATCGTTTCAAAAAAAGTCAATTTTTGGTACAATAATTACGAAATTGGAAAATGGGTGATTCGATGGGAAAAGTTATATCGTTAGTAAATCAAAAAGGTGGAGTAGGAAAAACTACCACTAGTATCAATTTATCTGCCTCTTTGGCAGTACTAGGAAAAAAAGTATTATTAATTGACCTGGATCCACAAGGAAATGCAACAACAGGAGTAGGAATTAATAAAGGTGAAATCGATAAAAGTATCTATGATGTATTATTAGGAGAATGTAGTATTACAGATGCTATCCTAAAAACAAAATATAAAGATTTATTTGTGATACCTGCTTCTATTAACTTAGCAGGATTAGAATATGATTTAATAGAAAAAAGTCGTATTGAAAACGGTTTTCAAAAAGCAGAACAATTAAAAAGTCGTTTAGATCAAATTAAAGATCAATTTGATTTTATGATTTTAGATTGTCCTCCTTCTTTATCTTTAATCACAACAAATGCTTTAGCTGCTTCTAATTCCGTGATTATTCCTGTACAATGTGAATTCTTTGCCTTAGAAGGTATTACACAATTATTAAAAACAATTATGTTATCTCAAAAGAGTATCAATCCAACATTAGATATAGAAGGAGTTCTTCTTACAATGTTAGATTCTCGTACCAATTTGGGATTTGAAGTAGTAGAAGATATTCGAAAATTTTTCAAAGAGAAAGTATACAATACAATTATTCCAAGATTAGTAAGATTAACAGAAGCTCCATCTCATGGAGAACCAATTATTGCGTATGATCCAAAAAGTAGAGGATCAGAAGCTTATTTAAATCTCGCAAAGGAAGTGATTGAGAGAAATGAATCAGGAAAATAATTTAGAAAAAGAAATACCAAGAAGAAAAGCACTAGGAAGAGGATTAGAAGAATTATTTACTAATGATATTTTAGACTACAGTACTGTGGAAAAGAATATTATTAGTGAAACACCAAAAGATGAGATTGTGATGCTTCCATTAGCAGAACTAAGAAGTAATCCTTATCAGCCTAGAAAAACATTTGATGAAGAAGCTCTTCAAGAATTATCAAATTCTATTAAAGAACATGGGGTATTTCAACCAATTATTGCGAAAAAATCAATTCATGGATATGAAATTATTGCAGGAGAGCGAAGAGTAAAAGCCTCTCGTATGGCAGGATTAACAGAAATACCAGCTATTATTCGTGATTTTAATGATACTCAAATGATGGAAATAGCCTTATTGGAAAATCTTCAAAGAGAAAACTTAAGTGCTATTGAAGAAGCAAATGCTTATCGTAAATTACAAGAAACATTATCTTTAACTCAAGAAGAATTAGCTCATCGTCTAGGAAAAAGTAGAAGTCATATTACGAATATGATTGGATTATTATCATTACCACAAAGTATTCAAGAAGACGTTAATAATAAAAGAATTAGTATGGGTCATGCCCGTGCTCTAAGTAAAATGAATGATGCGAATGAACAAAGAAAGCTTGCAGATAGAGTAGTCAATGAAGGAATCAGTGTTAGAGAAATTGAAACACTTTCTCAACAACCAACAATTACTAAGAATAATCCACAAAAAACAAAGACAAAAGTTCCAAATGAGTATTCTTACTTAGAAGAAGAATTAAGTGAAAAATTAGGAACAAAAGTAGTCATTCGTAAGAATAAAATAGAAATTAGCTTTGTAAATAATAATGATTTAAATAGACTATTAGAATATATCAATATTGAAGTAGGTAGATAATATGGAATTTAAAATTTTAAATATAACAATTAATATTATGCATATTGTAACTCCTATTCTATATATCATTATTGGAGTAGTATGTTTTAAAATATTAAAAAGAATTATTAATAAAGCAACGAATGGTAAAAGAGCATTAAAAGCTACTCAAAAACAAAGAATTGATACACTAAGTACATTAATAACTAATATTATTAAGTATTTAATCGTAATCTTCGTAGTATTAGGAATTCTTTCTGTATTTGGTATCAATGTGAAATCCATTCTTACAGGATTAGGAATTGGAACAGCTATTATTGGTTTAGCATTCCAAGACTTAGCAAAAGATTTAATTGCTGGGTTTTCTATCATTACAGAAGGAGAATATGAAATAGGAGATACCATTGAAGTAGATGGTTTTATGGGAGAAGTTGTATTTATTGGTTTAAGAACAACAAGAATCCGTAATTTTAAAGGAGCAACTAAGATTATTTCAAACCATTATATGGATAAATTAATCAATTATAGTAATAATAACTCTCTAGCCGTAGTAGATGTATCTATAGCTTATGAATGCAAAGAAAAACTAATTGAAGAAACATTTGAAAAATTATTTAAGTCTTTAAATGGAAAGATTCCAGATGCAACAAAAGACTTAGAATTATGGGGAGTAAATGATTTAGCAGACTCTGGTGTAGTATATCGAGTTGTTTGTGAAACAAAACCAATGAAACAATTCGTAACAGAAAGATTTTTAAGAAAAGAGATCAAAAAAGCATTTGATGCTGCTGGAATCAAGATTCCTTATACACAAATCGAGGTGCACAATGGAAAATAAAAATTATGATTTAGGTTCCATCGTTATTATGAAAAAACAACATCCTTGTGGATCAAATGAATGGGAAATAGTACGAGTAGGAGCAGATATTAAAATTAGATGTATCAATTGTGGAAGAACGGTATTAATCCCAAGAATAGACTTTAATAAAAAGTTAAAGAAAGTAATAGGATAGAAAGGATTTCATATGAACGATAAGAGAAAATTAAGATTAAAAAAGTTTTATTTTCATCCTATCACAATATTTTTACTACTTACATTTTTAACAGTAGTTTTAAGTGGATTATTATCATTATTCCAAACACAAGCTACTTATAATACTGTTAATATTAATACAAAAGAGTTAGAACCAACTCTTATTACCGTAGAAAATCTATTGTCATTTGATGGAATAAAATTTATGATTAGTAATGCTTCCAAGAACTTCTTAAGTTTTGGACCATTAGGAATGTTACTTCTTTCTTTAATTGGTATTACCATCGGAGAAGGAACTGGTTTTATTGAAACATTAACTAAAAGACATTTTAGTAAGATTCCAAAGAATACATTCACGTTCTTTGTAATCTTTATCGCAACAATCTCTTCTTTAATTAATGAAGTAGGATATGCTATTCTAATTCCTTTAGCAGCATTAATCTATTTTATTAATAATAGAAACCCAATTTTAGGAATTATTACAGCTTTCTGTGGAGTATCCTTTGGATATGGAGTATCTATTTTCATTGGATCTATGGAAGTATCATTGATGAATTATACAAGAAATGCCGCAAGATTAATTGATGAAGCAGCTCATATTTCATTGTCTTGTAATCTATTCTTCATTATTGTTGCGAGTATTCTATTATCCTTAATTGGAACAATTATTATTGAAAAAATTATTGCTCCACAGATAGGAAAGTATAAAAAAGAAGATGAATTCTCAAAAACAGAACAATATCGAGTAATCAATCTAGAGGAAGAAGAACAAAAAGAAATAGAAAGAGAAAGATATGAAAAAAGAGGATTACGTTTCGCTTTAGTCATGTTTATTATTATATTGTTTATCTTTATCTATTCCTTAATTCCAAATCTTCCAGGATCTGGTATGTTACTAGATATGACAGAGAAAACATATTTAAAACAATTATTTGGAGATAATTCTTATTTTCAAGATGGATTTACTTATTTAGTATCTTTAGTATTTATCCTAGCAGGAATTGCTTATGGTATTGGTAGTAAATCTATAAAAAATGATAAAGAAATCATAGATAATGCAAGTAGAAAATTCTCTAATTTAGGAAGTATCTTTCTACTAATCTTTGCAGTATCTCAATTTATTGCAGTATTTAGAAAGAGTAACATTGGTATGGTAGTAACAGTTTGGTTAGCAAACTTACTAGAAATGCTACATTTAAATGGAATTCCATTAATTGTGGTTTCTCTTATTTTTATCGCATTATCAAATTTCTTCTTAACATCAACAGCTAGTAAATGGATGATTTTTTCACCAGTAGTAGTACCAATGTTTATGCAAGCAAATATTTCTCCTCAATTTGCTCAATTAGTTATGAGAGCAGGAGATTCAATGACAAAAGGATATACTCCTTTATTGGCATCCTTCGTAATTTATATTGGATATTTAAATATCTATAACTTACACAAAGATAAACCATATACCATCAAGAATTCATTAAAGATGATTACTCCATATTTCTTATTGATTTCCGCAGCATGGATTCTTATTGTAGTAGGATGGTATCTCATAGGTCTACCAATAGGACCAGGAGTATTCCCAACATTATAAAAACACCATAAGGTGTTTTTTTTATTGAAAATAAATGATATAATAGTCGAAGAAAAGAGGGATATTATGAGTTTAACAGCAGGAATCGTAGGTCTTCCTAATGTAGGAAAATCAACCTTATTTAATGCCATAACTAATCAAAAGATTTTAGCAGAAAACTATCCATTCGCAACTATTGAACCAAATGTAGGAGTTGTTACAGTTCCCGATGAAAGAATGGATCGTTTAAAAGAAATGTATCAACCAGAACGTTTTATACCAACAGCTTATGAATTTACGGATATTGCAGGATTAGTAAAAGGAGCAAGCCAAGGAGAAGGTTTAGGAAATAAATTTTTATCTCATATTCGAGAAACTGATGCCATTGTTGAAGTAGTAAGATGTTTTGATGATGGAAAAATTATTCACGTGGAAGGAAATATTGATCCTATTCGTGATATTGAAACCATCAATCTAGAACTTGCTATAGCTGATTTAGATGTCATTAATAGTCGATTAGAAAGAGTATCTAAAAAAGCGAGAACTACCAAAGATAAAGATGATATTCTAGAATCTGAAGTATTAGAAAAATGTAAAAAAGCCTTAGAAGAAAATAAACCTCTAAGACAATTAGATTTAACAGAAGACGAAAAGAAAATCATCAAATCATATAGTTTCTTAACCCTAAAACCAATTATTTATCTTGCGAATATTAAAGAAAGTGAATTAGGAAATCCTGATAATGAATATGTAAAATTAGTGAAAGAATATGCATCAAAAGAAAATGCTAGAGTAGTAAGCTTATGTGTAAAAGTAGAAGAAGAATTAAGTGAACTAGATCCAGAAGATAAAAAAGAGATGCTTGATGGCTTAGGATTAGATGGAAGTGGACTTGATAAACTAATAAAAGCTACTTATGATATTCTTGGTCTCGCAACTTATTTTACAGTAGGAAAAGATGAAGTTCGTGCTTGGACTTTTAAAAAAGGAATGAATGCCAAACAATGTGCTGGAATTATCCATACAGACTTCGAAAAAGGCTTTATTCGTGCGGAAGTTATGTCATATACTGACTTAATAGAATGTGGTTCAGAATTAAAGGTAAAAGAAGCTGGAAAAGCACGATTAGAAGGAAAAGATTACTTGATGCAAGATGGTGACATTTGTCACTTTAGATTCAATGTTTAAGCGAAAAGATATGAATAATATCTTTTTTCGTTTATAATAGAATTAGAGTAGGTGATTCTATGTATCAGAAATTATTTGCTATTCACTACAATAATAAGAATTTTCTTTTATTTGGTGGAGATCAATCTGTGAATTATCGAATTGTTTTTCTAGAATTAAGAGAAGATGGATCTCTAGAATATCCAAAATTTGAAGATTTCCAACAACTAGATAAAATTTATAATAAATATGATCCAACAATCATCCCAATTGAAAAAAGAAAATTAACCCAAAAAGTAAGATGGAAATCAGCTTTATATAGTTTAATTGTGGCAGGAACAACATTCTTTATCACGGAAGCTATCATTCCTCCAATGCTTTTTTTAGAAAATACTATCATAGAACAAAATAGTGAAAAAAGCAGAGAAAATCTATCACTATATTTTGAGGAAACAGTAACCAAAGAAGATGTCTTAGAAGCAATTGAGAATAATAAGAAGATTCCACAGGAATATAAAGAAATTGCTCAACAAGTCTTAGAAGTAAATCTAAAATTAGATCCTGAAATGGATTTAAGATTATTCTATGAAAATATCAAAAAAATGAATTTTCGTATCGTTGAGAAATCGAATCCTTTTTGGTCGGATATGAGAGATTATGCTGGTTGGTACTCTGCTTCTTCTGGAACAGTATATGTATTCAAAGAATATAAAAATTTACCATCTGTTATTTTTCATGAAATCAATCATGCAGCTCATGAACTAAAAATAATAAAAGATGGGAAACATTTAGTAATGGTAGAAACAAGAGGTTCCTCTCTAAGAGAAGCAATGACATCTAAAATTACAGAGGAACAATATGAGACATATGGTTATGGAGTTGAAAGAAAATTTTTAGATTTTTTCATGAATATAGTAGATGATTTTAACTACCATATCTATAACCAAAAGGGAATCATGGCTTTAATCGAAGAATTACAACAGAAATATCCAGATGTTGATATCGATTATATTATTACTTATCTTGATGCGTGGACAAAAAGTCATAATAATAAAATTAGTGAATTAGAATCCTTCAATTATAAAGAATTTATGGATGAAGTATTCAAACTTGTCTTAGAGAATGTGAAAGAAGATCAACCATATCAAAATTTTGAACAATTTATCAAATTAATGGATTATGATATCAGAAAAGATAATATAGCAGAATACTTAATTCAGTTTCAACAAGTATTGAAAGAAAAGAATAGTCCTTATGCCGAAGGTTCTGAAAAACTAAATCAAATCTACTATTTTGATAAATTCTTAATTGATGATGATAATATGACAGTAGAAGAAAAGCTTAAATTATATAATGAATTATTTGATGATTTACTCAATCATATTACGCCAACGAATGTATATCGTGACTTAGATAAATTTCTTTCCGTTGTGGAATATGATGTAATATCTTATAGAGAAATAGAAAAATATATTAAACAATATGATGAAAAAGTAGTTAGTTTAGGCTTCTTATCAGAAGAGACAATCCAAAAAGCGAGAAGTATCCAAAATATCATTAAAACTAAAGATGATTATTATTGGTGTTTGGATACCGATATTTTTGTAGAATACGCTTTGTCAAAGAATGGATTGACTGTTTTCCCATTTGATGTTGATTACCACACCACAACAATCAATGAACAAGGTCAAATCGAAAAAGTAACCCTATCTGGTAATCCTTTTGAAATTGAACAATTCTTTAATATAGATGATCAAGATAAGATATTAAGATTTTTAGCACAAAATAAAGAATTACCTTTGGAATCAAAAGAAACAAAAGAAGCTTTTGTGAAAGAATATAATCTATTTGAAGATAGAAAATGTAATCAATTTTCAAATGGAGAAGAAGCTTTCCCAGAAATTACTCCTGATATGTTTGTATTAATAGGATATGATCAAACCAATCAATTAGGATTCCAATTAGTTCAAAATAATCAAATTCTTTATTCTACTTGTGATCAGCTTTCTAATACGATGAATAGAATTCCATATGAAATCTACTCCAAATTATATAGAGGAGAAGAGATTGATGAAGAAAAATATATTGATTCTATCTTATCAAAAGAGTATTTAGATCAAGTACAAGTAGAAATCTTAGAATATTATTTTCCTAATATGAATATCGAAATATTAGAAGATAAAACAAGGGAATATCAGTTTGAAGAACCTTGGACTTTGATCGTTGATGAAAAAGAGATTCCGATTCAAAATGTCTTCTTCTATGTGAATTTTTCGAAAGATGGAGATGTAACACAAGATATATACTTCCATTTTCCTGGAGAAGAAGATCAATTTATCGGAACATTTGCTGATTTTCCAGCCGAAATCATTAATACAAAATTCTTAAAACAAATATTAAAAGATACACATTATAAGTTTCCATCAAATAGAGTAATTGAATTAACTAGAGAAGAATTAAATAGTATTCTTCAACAATTTTTAACTCAAACAGAGAAACAAGAAACAAGAAACAGGTGATAAGATGTTGAAGATAGTTTTTTTACCATTATTAGAATGTCTACTTCTAACAGTAGTTGTAGAATCATTACTAGGATATCTTTTAGGAATAAAGGATAAAAAAGAATTAGAAATTGTCATATTAATTAATATTGTTACCAATGCCTTACTAAATGCATTTGTAATTTATATGGATAATTTTCAAATTGTATATAGTGCTGCAACTCGTCGTTATTTTGTTCCAATCTTAGAAATATTGGTTATCTATATTGAAGGAGCAGTTTATCGTAGAATGCTTCCGAAAAAGAAAATTAATCCATTTATTCTATCGTTTATTTTAAATGCTTGCTCTTATTTGTTAGGATTATTTATCTTTGGAGGGTTAGAATGAAAAAAGGTTTATGGATAATTGGTATCATCTTCTTGATGAGTTTTATTCCTGCTGTGAAAGCAGATTCTATAATGCGTATCAATACTCAATATGAAGCAATTGTAACAAATCCGGAAGGCGTAACAGCGAATCCTCGATGGGGTTCTGAAAGAGAACCAATAGTTCTCCCATTTAATGAAATCATAGAAATTAAATTAGAAGTTTATCCTATAGCTTACTTTTACTATGAAGGAGAAATGTATGAGATATCAATGGATGATATTGCACCTATAGAAGAATCTATATCCATGGAAAAAGCATTTCACCTTGAGACCCCAAGAAAAGCATTTACATTAGAAGAAAATGAATTATATCAAGGACCATCTTCTAAATTTCAAGTAATAGAATCTATTCCAGCAGACTATGATTTTACCTTTGAATACGTTATATTGCAATTAGGTGAACAAAGAGAAGATGAATTAAAAGCAGGATATTCTTTGGACTTTTCTACGATAGATACATCTTGGGCTTATATAGAATATAATGGAAAAAAAGGGTGGATACCATTTTATTGGGTAAAAGGGAAAAGAACGACTGGAGTACGTAAGCTTGTTATAGAAGATATTGTGGCAAAAGAACTGAACAAGAAAGTTATGAAAGAATTTGATTTAGATGGAATTCATTATTCAGAGGGAGACTTTATTCGTATTAATTTTTTCTATAATGGCAGAAATTGGATTATAAAAGATGATAAAAGAATGGAACTTCCAGAAGGAGTATTTTTACCTCCCATACCAGAAACACCATCACCAAAACCAGAAGATATCAAAAAAGAAGATCCACCTATAGTATATGATGAAGAAATAGAAGAAAAATTCTCTTTCTCAGACCTTATTTACTATTTAAGTATTATTATTTGGGATGATGATTCTTACTATATTTCTCATGAAAGATCATTATTCAAAGGTGTAATGATTGGTACTATTGTCTTTGCCATTCTTCTTTCTACTTTTGGAATTCTAAGATTAATCAAAATAGACAAAAAGAATCATCTTACAGAAGAGTAAAAAAAATAGACTATCAAGTCTATTTTTTATTTTTCAGTAATTGTATATTCTTCTTCGTATGGTTTTATAACTTCATTATAAGCTTCTTCTAAACTAGCATATCCATATGTGAAAGAACTTTGATCAGAACTTAAATAGTATACAGGAGCACTTAATTTAGGATTTCCAATACTAAATACAATATCTTTTTCAATGTTTTCAAAAACAATTGGTACATAAACAGTAGAACGATCTTCTTGATGGAAGAAATCACGATATGTTGCTTTATAAATAGGTATTACAAAATTACTACCTTTCTTATAAGCAATATATAACTTTTCTCTAGTAATCTTACCATCAATACTATAACTGTGAGAAGCATCATTAACTCCTTCTCCAGAATGATTAATCTCAACAGTAGCATGATTATCAATCATATCAAAATCAGAATTAGATAATTCACTAACATCTGTTAATAATTGTTCTTCTTCCTTATCCTCTATATCTATTATTTCATGAGAAGGTTTATTATTACTATTATTTGTATGAACTCTTCTCATACTGAAAAATATAGAAAGGAATATCATTAAGAAAACAACACCTGCAAAGATAAATGGTACAATCATAACCATCTTAAAAGGTTTATGAATCTTTTCATAGATTAAATTAAACTTATCAATATCATTTAAATCTCTTTCTATTTCAAAACTTCTTTTACAATAGGTACATCTACAGCTTTTATCATCTTCATCAAACTCTAAGTTTGCTCCACAATTTGGACATTTTTTTTCCACTAATCTCATATTCTCACCCTAATTGAATTATAACATAAATAAAATGATTTTAAATACTAGACTTTTCCATGAGTATTTGTTATAATACCTTCGAGTATTTTGAATGCTCCTTGCTATCAAGAGATAGCCATAAGTCCAAAAGGAGGTGTTGATAATGAATAAGTATGAAATGATGTTCATTGTGAAACCAGATATGGAAGAAGCTGAAATTAAGAAAACAGCAGATTCTATGAAGAAGGTTTTAACAGATGCAAAAGCAAAAATTTTAGAAGAAAAAGCTATGGGACAAAGAGAATTAGCTTATGAAATCAGAAATTACAATACTGGATATTATTATTTGTTCGTAGTAGAAGCTGACAAAGCAGCTGAACAAGAATTTAATCGTGTTGCTAGAATCAACGAAAGCTTACTTCGTCACTTAATCGTTAAAGTAGAAGACTAAGAGAAAAGAGGGAAATAATATGAATAAAGTAGTTTTAATAGGAAGATTAACAAGAGATCCAGAATTA
>JAEEGL016481543.1_pt1 | contig 12826 bp, 5 predicted proteins | sample 9134231 | NCBI WGS metagenome assembly JAEEGL01 (sample SAMN16246548, study PRJNA631951) | gut metagenome | biome: gut microbiome; feature: rumen; material: fiber-attached | host: Bos | place: Iran: Karaj | collected 2018-10
TGAGGATTAATATTCTCTTCATCATTCATAAAAGCAGGAAGTTTTAATTGAAAAATTAAATTAGTATTTTCAAGAAGATTATATTTACTTTCATTAACAAATATATAATCAATGTATAATTTTTGAATATCAAAATTAAAAACTGAATAATATCTTTCTTCATCTTTATTCTTTAATATTAATCCTTTAGTTAATTCATATGAATTTTGAATATAAAAAGTTTCAACTGAAAGAATTAAACATTCCTTAAAAGATTTTCTAGGTTTAATAACAATTTTAGGATTAATAAAATTAGCTTTTATATCTGAAAATTCGAAATCATTTATAGTTTTAAAAATTGGTATACTATTCATTTTAAAATTATATTCTTTAATAAAAGGAGGAGCTTGAAAACTTCCTAAAAATTCATCAAAAAAATAATTGAAAGCTCTAAAGAAAAATTCATGAAAATAAATTAAAATTGGATTATGAAAATTAACTTTAACAATTGTAGTAATTTTATTATTTATTTCAGGACAAATTAAAGACTTTGATATAAAATCAAAATCTATACAATAATCATTATCAAAATATAATATTTTAGTTTCTTCTTTCCAATCATTATAAGGATAATTTGTAATATCATAAATTTCTAAACTTGACAATTTTCCTTGTATTCTAAAATGATCTACTGTCATTTTTATATCTATATTTGTTTCACCTATTAAAACTTTTGTCAAAGGTTTTTCATTTATTATATTATACCAAATTAAATTTATTTTTTCAAATTTAACATTGACAGATATCCAAAATTTTCCTTTATTTTTTTGACAAGTTTTTCTATTTAATTTTTCCTCTTCTAACATTTCATTCAATAGATTAATATTTATTTCTTTTTTTCCTTGATACATTATTGATTTAATAGCATTTTGAGAAGGAAGAAGAATTACACTATCTTTTATTTTGTTTTTTTTTATTTCATTATGTGATAAAAAAAAGAGTAATTCTCTTATTCTATAAGAATTCCAAAAGCATCTCACAAAACCAAAATATGTATTAACCTCAATATCACTGTTATTATATAAAGGAGATAATTGATCTAATAATTTTATTGAAATATTTATAAAAGGTTTCTTAGAATTATATTCTTCGACATAACTAAATAATTCATATAATTCTTTAGAATCTTTATTTAATTCATCTAATAATTTAAAAGATTGAATTGATAAATTTACTGTTTTATCAAAATATTTTATCTCACAATTAAAAGTTACTTTTTTTAAAATTAAAGTAAAGATATTAATATATTTTAATTCTGTATCATCTTCATTTTTACAATCACATAATTTACATTGAATATCATCTAATTTCATTTTAATATTAATTAAATTTTGTTCTTTATCATCATCTTCTTCTGGTTTTTTTTCTTCAACATTTTTACTATTATTTGTTAAAACTTCAATATTATTATTTTCTTCTTTTCCCATTTCATTTATTCTTTTTATTAATGCCATTGTAAATTGTTCATATTTCTTCTTTGAAAAAAATTGTAAAGTAATATTTTCATATTTATTATGAATATCACATTCATAAATATTATTATTTTCATCTATTTTTTCATTACTAATAATGCCATTTTTTATAAAAAAATAATTATCAAATTTTGAATCATTCACATTATTAAAAAAATAAATATATCCACCACTTAAAACTCCAAAATATTCTTTAAAACCTTCAGTTATAATAATATTATCTTTTTTATTTAATTTACAAAAAACAGAACAATTTTTTTTAATTTCTAAAGTATTTTCTTCTAAAATTGCCCAAATTTCACTTTCTTCAGTTGGTTTTAAAATTTCAGGTAATAAAATAATAGAATAAAAAATACTATCAGTTAAATTAACATTTACTTTATCAATTTCCATTTCTAATAAATATTTTGAAGTTTTAGATTTTTTTTTATTATTTTCATAAGAAACTGATGCTAAAAGTTTATATTGAAGATCTTTCATTATGTAAAATTTATTATTAGAATTATTCAAATCATCATATTTTTGTAAATAAACAATGCTTATTGATTTAAAACTAATTAAAAATCTTTCTTTATAAAATTCAGTAGGTTCAATATTTTCAACTGTAAATTTTCCTATTTCAAAAACTAATAATTTTGAATTTTTAATATTGTATTTATTAATTGGAATAATTATTCTCCTTGGTTCAATTTCAATATTAATTATATTTTTTTTAGTAATAACACTTTTAAAAGAAGTAGTTGTTTTTTCTTTAAATTCAGTAATTTTTTCCCAAGCTGAATTAGTTAAATCTTCATCAATATTTTTTACATTAGAAAAAAAGAATTTCATTATTCTCTCTAATAAAGACTGTTGATAAAGAATATCAATTGAATTTATTTTTAAATTAATTTCTAAATTTAAAGGAGCTCCTGTTGAATATAATTTTAATTCTAATTTCCAAATATAAGTATTATTTTTACTATAATTTTTATCTTCGAAAGTTATTTGAGATGTTTGAATTGAATCATCTTTATGTTTTGTTTTCATATATATATTAAATCTTTCTAAATAAGTTTCACAATTTGTAACATAATCACTTTGTTCTAGTTTAAAAAATAAATTTTTATATGAGAAACCAAAATTTTCTTTTTCTCCCTTTTTTCCATTGTTTGAAAATTCAAAGCTTCCTTCTTTTAATTTGAATTCAATTTTTAAAGTAATTTCTTTTGCTTTATTTGCTGATTTTATTAATTCATTTTTAACTTCTTTTTCTAAAGCATCAAATAATTCTTTTAATTTTTTTTCTTCTTCTTCACTTAATTCTACTAATTTTACTATTGGGTTATCTGTTTTCATAAAAAAAGAAAAAAAACTATTTATTTTCGGTTCAGAATTTTCTTTTATTTTTTTTTCTTTAAAACTCTTTTGAATATTAGTCACACTCCATTGATATAATATATTTAAATTAATTAATTCTATTATATAAGAAAACTTTTTTTTTTCTTCTTCTGAAAAAGTATCACAAGAATTATTATTTGATTTATATTTCCCATATAAATCAATAAAAGTTGATTTATAGTTTTCAAGTAAAAATTCATTTATATTAAACTCATCATATTTTCCTTGTAAATATTTTTTCCTTTTTATTAAAGTTCTTACTGCATATTTCAACCAAATTTTAGGATTTTCTTTTATAGGAATTTTAGGCCTATAATAATTATATTTTTGACTTTCTTTTTTATATAATTGAAATCTTTGATATTGACTAACCATATTTAAAATATATATTATCTTATCATATTGTTGCTTCTTAAAATTAATTTCAAATTTTTCTAAACATATTTTAATTTCAATCATTTTATTTACATATTGAATCATTTTCCCAGTTAAAGAAATAGGTTTTATCAAAAATGCTTCTTCTTGATTATTATATAATTCATCCATTAAAGAAATTTTATTATGAATGTCTTCATCTTCTTTTAAATTACAAAGGAATTTACTTTCATTTAAATTCAAATAAAAACCAAAATTTTTAATTTTTAAAAGTTTATATATATTTTCATTTAAATTTGAGTTTTCTGTTCTGTTTATAAAACTTTCTTCCCAATTACTATTTGTGTTAATTACTAATAATTCATCTAAAGTAAAACCTAATGAATATTTTGAACAATCATTTAAATCTTCAATCCTTAAATGTATTTTTTTAAAATTAACATGTAAATTATCTAAAATTTTAATCTTAATTTTATCAAGATAATTATTATTATTATTCTTTTCTTTCTCTTTATTTTCCATTGCTTCAGTTAATTCATTAATCTTTTTTTCAAAAAAAGAATTTAAATAAGATAACTTTGCTTCAAAGGAATAAAAATCCAGAAATTCCCAATCACTCCTAGAAATTAATTTAACTGTTATTTGAATATTTGATATATCTATTATTGTTGGAGTTGTAAAATTATTTGTCCATGGAATTTTCATATTTAATTCACCAATATTACCAAAAAGAAGTTTAAAAGGAAGTTTCATTTCATTGATTTTTTTGCTTTTAATTTTAATATCTTTTAAAGATAAACTTCCAGATAAAAGTCCTAAAGACAATTTATTCGAATCTAAATTCTCAATATAATCCCCAAAAAATTGCAAAATGATTTTCTCGATAATTTTCTCAAACATATTTCAATTAATATTTTTATCATTATTATAAGTAAAAAAAATAATTATCAAAATTAACATAAAAATAAAACAATTAAAGTAAAAAAATAAAATAAAAAATAAAACAAATGTTTTATGGAAGGTTTCAAACAGGAGGTTCTTTAGAATTATATAATCCAAATAATAAAGAGTTAATGAATAATTGGACTTTTGTTGGAAAATCTAGAAAAGTTTATGATAAATCAGTAAAAAGTTATATGCATTTATTAGACACTGGTGGATTATCAAAAATGAAAATGCCAAAAGATAATATATCATTAGGAATTGTTCAAGGATATGTTGTTTTTCAAATATACTTATTTAGTCAAAAAAATTTTTCAATTGAAATTTCCTTTTCTGATACACAGAAAATAAGACATAGATTAATTTTTTCAGCTAATTTAAGAGATTTAAATATGAATTATTTTACTTGTGTTATTCCAATGGCAGAAGTTCCTTTAGGAACTTGGGTAAATTTATCTATTGATGTTTTATCTTTTGTAAGTTATTGTTTTAAAGATTTAACTTTTAAATCAATTGATAATATAATGTTTAGTGCTTCTGGGAAAGTTAGAAGAATTTTTACTATGAGAGGAAGAATTAATGATAGTAATAATAATATTAATAATAATAGTGATATAAGTGGTGTATCAAGTTTAAATAGAAATATTGAAAGTGAAACAATTCCAAAAGATTTTCTTATTAAAGGAGATAATATTGATGTTGTAAATATAAATATGAATGAAGAAGTTTGTATTGATAATCCTATTTTAAAAGATAAATTTTATAATAAAAAACCTAAATTTCCAAATAAATCTTATTTATTTTCAAATATAACAAATATTTCAAAAATATATGATAAAAATAAAAAGGTAAATTCTCGTTCAAATTCCAAAAATAAAAATGAAAAAAAAGAAAAAAGTAATTTTAAATTATCAGATAAATATGATAATAATAATGACAATGACAAAAATTTAAATATTAATGTTGTTAAAGTTATAAATCCAAAAAATAAAGAATTAAATGATAATTATTACAGAAATCAAAGATATAATTTAGCAAATAGAATTGGAAATACAAAAGATCCAGTAATAATTTCAAATGGTTCAAATTCAATATCATCATCAATGCAAAGTAAAGTAACATCTAAATTTAATAATCAAATAATAAATTCTTTTTCTAATTCAGAAAGTCAAAAAATAAAGGAATTAATAAATTCAAATGAAATTAATGAAGAAATGTTAGATGATAAAGGTCAAATATATTTTGATTCAAATTTACCAAATTTAAATAAAGAAACTTTTCAATATGGAGTTTCTCAAGTAACAAATAAAAATATGAATAAGGAAAAAGCAGATCAATTTCCTCATTTAAATAATAAAGAAAATAATGGAGTTAATCCTTTAAGGTTTTCTTCTGTTGAAAGAATAGCTTTAAAAAATAGTCAAGAAGGAAGACCATATTCTCCTCCTTTAACAAAAATAAATAATGAAAAATAATTGTTATTTATTGTTTTTTTTAGTTGTTATTATTTTTATATAAGTGTTATTAAGTTTATAACAAAAACATTTATTCATTTATTTTAATTTTTTATTTATAAATAAAAGTTTGATTATTAAATAAATAATGTTTTCAATAAAAAAAGCTTATAATTATATTATTATTGGTTTTTTTTGATTATATGATTTGAAGATTCTTGTTGTTTTATAATTTATTTTTTTATTTTGAACAGGGGAAGTACATTTAATATAATAAAGTAAAGAATTTCTTTGATGAGGATAATAATTTTTATTAAGGTAATTTCTTTGAATTATTTCTTCATCAGTTTTTAAATAAGGATCAAATGAAATTTTCCTAATTCCAGATAATTTAATTGAATTAGTTAAATAATCAATATCTGACAAAATAGCCTTTGGTTTTTTTTTAAATGTCGAATTTGAGGAAAAACTTTTATAATCTTTTAAATTATTATTTCTTGAAGTATAATTATTAATATAACTAGTTAAGAAATTTCTTCTATTTCTATTGTTAACATTATTTTTTTTATTTTCTAAAATATCGAGTTCTTTATTTAAAGAAATAAAACAATTTGGATAAAAATTTCTAGTTTTATATGATTTAGGAGAATCAAGAAGATTAATTTTATATTGAATAGGACTTGATGTTATTTCAGAAGGGATTTTATTTTTTTTTCCTAAAGGACTTCTTAAAGTATAACATGTTGTGATTCTTTTATTTATTGAATTATCTATTATTTGAAGTTCATTCGATAATATTTTAGCTTTGTTTTCCATTATAATTCTTATAAATATTGTATATAATTTTTTTATTAAATTTTATTTTTTCTTTTAATTATTAATATATTAAATGTTATTTGAATTATAAATGTCAAAAAAATATTTATATAAATATCTTTTGGCTTTATGAATGTGTATATGAAGGTAAAAAACTTATATTTCTATTTTCTGCTTTTTGAGACGAAGTTGGAGTGAAACTACCTTGAGGTTTTATTTGATTATTTTTTTTGGAATCATTTAATTTATTCTTTTCCATGGAGTTTATATGCATTTTTATTTGATTATTTTGTTTTAAATTTATAATTTTTACAACACTATTTTGAAAACTATTTTTTATTTGTTCCATACTGCTTGATTTTGAAATATTCATATCATTTTTTTTTGTTGGAATTGATATGTTAAAATAATAAATGCTTAAAATTAATAATAACAATTGAGATATAAATAATAATATTAGTAATATTCCAAAATTAAATAAATTCCTTTTTAAATATTGTAAAATTTGTTCTAAACATCCAAAATTTTCAGGTACATTATTTACATCACTAAATAAATATTTAACTATTTTACTATTCGTTAAAGTATTTTCATTATAATAATTTAAACCACAAAATCCAGTACATTTAAATTTTTTTTCAATAATCCCAAAATATTTTTCAAATTTATTATGTATTAAAGTATAATTAAAATAAGCATTTCTCATTAAATAATTATTAAATGCTTGAGAGTATTCAATTTCTCCGCAATCTTGAAATTTTTTTGGTGGATTTTTTAATTCAGAAATAAACCATAAATTATAATAAGGAGCAATAAGGGAATTTTGTAAAAACTTAATACTAGTTGTTCTATTAAGGTAACAAGGACATTTTTTAGAACAAAATATTTCATCAACAGCTTGTAAATAAATATCTATTGAATTCCAAGCTTGAAATAATCCTTTAAATTGAGTATTGCAACCTAAACTTTCATTCCAATCCCTTATTTTCATTGCTGAAAAAGTAAAAATCAATTGTGATAATGTAAATATAAATGATATCAATAAAAAAATTAAAAATATAATTAATAAAGAAGTATTTGATATTTTTAATGAAGAAAAAAATCCTATTATTATTGTTATGAAAATAAGTATTATAAATGTTATTTGAAATAATCCTAAAACCTGAAATGAATTATCTGTCCAATTCATATTTGTTATATTAAAATTTATAGAAACAAATACTAAAGAAATTATAGCTAAAATCTATACTTTATTTTTATAAATTAAATATTTGAATATACTAGAATAATGAATAGAAGTAAATTAATAATTTTGTTTATTACTTTTTTTTCCATTATTTTTTTAATCTTTTTAATTCAAAATTTTAATAGTTAATAATTAATGATTATTAAATAAATATTTAAAATGAAATATATTTAAATCTTTCTCCATATTAATAATTAAATTATGCAGAAAGAATAACATTTATATGGTCAATATACATTATAAAATGATTTTGAAAAACTATATTTCTCAAATTAATATTAGGAATATTATTTTTCATTTAAATTAAATTTCATATAAATTTATATTTAGGTTATATTTTAATTATTAATAAATAAAATATTAAATAAATTAATAAAATTTTAATTTGTTGATTGATATTTTCAAATAATTCATTTAAACAATCACTACCTATTTTTTCATTTGAACCTTATGTACTTTTTTGACAAAAATTATTTTTTTCAATAATAAAATAATTTATTCACTTATTTTAACCAATTTTATTGTGAGTTTGTTTTAAAAAAAGATTATAACTAAATATCTATAAAATACTAATATACACTCTAAACTAAATCTCTGTTAAAAGTCGTTTGAAAAATAATTGATATATATATTATAAATATTATTAAACAAAACAGCAAATTGAATAAAAATTATTTTCTTTATCTTTTAAACTATTTATAGCAATCATTGAAAATTTTTTATTTAAAATAGCATTTCTTCTCTTTTTATCAAAATTTTCATCTAATATTTGAAACAAAATACTTAATTTTGGTTCTCTGAAAACATCAATATTAAAATGGCAATTTTCATAATTTTTTAATAATTCCAATCTTTTATTTAAAATAATTTTTCCAAGATTTTCCTTTGTTAATATTATATTATCATTCTGATATTCAATTCTTAATTCATCATTCCAAATTAATTCATTTATTGGTTCTAATTTTTCTAAATAATCAATAGTCTCAAAAAAAATTTTACTTCCATTCTTTAAAACTATTTTTTTTTCACTTAAATTATTTTTGTTTTGATAAAAATATTCATTATTTTCTTTTAATATATTTTTTGTTAATCCTTTCATTTTATTTGCATATTCTTTTGGATTTGTTCTAACGAAATTAATTTCTTTAAGTACTTTTTTTTCAAATAAATTATCTATTGAATGTATTGAAGGGATTGTTGTTGAATAATTTGTTTTATTTTGATTATCTATTTTATTTAAATCTGATAAATGTATAACTTTTTGACTAGAAATTATATAATTTAAACATTGACAATTTCCCATTATTTTTAATTGTTTTTGTTTAATATTAAATGTAATATTATAATTTAGTAATAATATTTTAATGGTGTTAAGATAATTCTTTATTTATTATATTAATATATAAAAAGTTTTGGAAAAAATATTATTGAATTTTTTATCATTAATTGTCTTAGAGATTTAAAATAAAATATCATAGAATTATTTATTATTTATTTATAATTTTTATCATCTATATTAAAAAAATGATTATTAAATAAATGAATAGAAATTAATTATATTTAAAAGTTAAATAATAATTATTTGGTAAAAACTAGAATAACATAATAATAAAGAATTTAAAAATATTATAATTTATTTTTAAAATAAAAAAATGAAAATAAATCCCCATTATCAAATAAAATATTATAATGATTAATTAATCAAGTTCTCATCACATTTTATAGTTGGAACAGAAACAGAATTTAATAATATATTCATTAAATTATTGTATGAGCTTAATTTAAATGGAGAAATAGAAATACTACAAAAGTCATATAAAATAAATATATTAAATTTATTAGATGGAGAAAAAAGAACATATCCAAAGTTTTTCAAAATAAATTAATAATTAATAACTTAAGAGAAAAACAATCTCATATAATTTATTTAAATAATAATTAAATGTTTAATCTAAACATTTTTGAATTTTATTTATCGAATATTAATATTAAAATTATGGAAAAAACTGATATAAAAATAATTAAACCTTCAACATAAAAAAACCAAAGATTTAAATTTTAAAAATCTTCTTCTGGTTCTGAATTTCTACAAAGTGAGCATCCAAGAGCAAATTCTTCTCCATTAGGAGGATGATTACCTCCAACTTCACAAGTTTTTATATTACATTTGGGTAATTTATCCAAAGGATATTTACTAACATAATCTCCAGCACATTGCCTAGCATGACAATCTTCACAAAAATGTGTAGTTCCCCAACAGAACCAACTAGCAATTTTACAACAAAATCTACATTTATATTCAATAAATTCATTCCCATGTTTACTACATGATGTTTTCCCTGCAACATTTTTTAAATTCGCATCTTTACCACAAATTAAATCTTTAGGATCATATATTTTATTTGGATTATCATTATTTACTTCTGGTCCATCACCGCATTCTCTTCTTCCTGCAAAATATGGTTTTTTACATTTATAACACATATAATATGATAATCTCTTTAAAGCATATTCTAATTTTTGACCATACCATTTTGAATTTGGATCTGTTAATTGTGGATCTTTATCCAATCCTTCAAATGATAATCTTTTAAGTGCCATTTGACATATTTCTTCATATAACACTTTATTTTCATTTATTATTTCTTGTATTTCAGGTACTTGAGTACAATTATACCATTTATTACAAACTGGACATGTACAATGATTAAATGTTATTTTTGGTCCTACCCATTTTCCTTCTAATCTTTTTTTTATACAATGATAATGTACATAATGTTTACATGATAATAATATTACGGGTGCTGCTCCTAAACCTTCTGTAAAACATATATTACAATATGAATCCATTTCTTGATCAAAAATATTTTGAAAATCATTACATTTACTATTTAAACAAGGAGGACATTTTTTTTCACCATTAACACCAAAACACTTATGTCCACATTTAAGTTTTTTTTTACATGAATTTTCATATCTTTCTAAACATTCAGGATTATTGCAAACATCATCATCAGGTCCTCGATTATTATCTTTAATTTCTGTTTGATCATATCTGCATTTTTCAGCTTTTTTAAAATGTCTATATTCTTTACAAGTTTTTCCAGTATGATAAGGAATTGATTTACATTTAATACAAAAATTATTATTACATGACACACATCTACATCTATTATTTGCAAATTCTTCAGCAGCTTCTCTACTTAATTTTTTACCTTGATTATCTTTAATATTATAATTTAATGTTCCTGCTTCAAAAGAATTTAATTCATGACAATTTGGACATTCTATTATTTGACCTAATGCTCCCATTAATGCACTTTGCTCATATTTTTCATATTTTTCTCTTCCTAAAACTTCTTTTTTATAATTTTCACTTATTATCATTCTACATTGTTTACATCTCATATTTGTAAAATCTCTTTCTGCATATTCATTAAAACATTTTGCACACATTGGGTGAAAACATTCTAAATAATTAAAATCTTGAGATTTACATATTTGACATACATAAAATATAGAATTTTCATTTTCTACATCATCATTTTCCTGCTTTTGTGGAGAACGTGATTTTTTCTTTTTTGGAGGATCTTTTTCATCTGAAAATCTTGGTTTATATTTTCCTGAATCAGGAGGACGAGAATTTTGAACATTTGTACTTTTAATTTTTTTATCTAGAACTGAAATATATTGAAATAAAAGAAATCTTATTATTGGAAGATTTTCTGATGGTTCTGAAAATTGTTTTAATATTTCTCCGAATTTCATATCAAATGTTTTAAATGTGTTTCTAAAGTCTTTACATGTTTGAAAATGGCTTTTAAAATCAGATTCTTTCATTTTCTTTTGACATTTACATTTTATTGATTTTGCTTCCATTTTTTTTATAATATTTAATTACTTATATTATTTTTACCTATTTATCCATTTATTAAATATCATATTTAATTTAATTTTTAATGAGTTAATTTATACTTTTTTTAATTAACTATTTTTAACCCTTTTTTTGAACATCTTGTTTTATATTTTTAAATTTTTTATTACAATTTAAAATAATCGTCCTTTTAAATAAAGAAAAATTTCAATCAATTAATCTATAATTAAAATAAAATTCAAAAATAATTAATTATATAAAAATGCATAAGAATCTTTTTTATATATATTTAATAAGCCATCGCTTATTCAAGAAATTAATAAATTTTGATTTAATAAATGATTCTTTTGTTACACAAATTTTATAACTTTAAATAAATTAATCAATAATTATTGATTTAAATTTGTAAATTATTAATTATAAATCATTTCATTATAATTTTCTTCTTTTGATAAGTGTTCTTTATAAATATGACATTTATTTTTTGAAAACTAATTTCAATAATTGAAAAAATAATAAATTAATTGTTTTATCAAGAGAAATTAACATAATTTATATGAATGATAATATATAATACAAATTAAAATATTTAATTTGAATATTTTTGGTATATTAATTTTACTTATAGAAATTATATTTCATTATAGAATCCTAATTATAAATTAATTCTAAGGAAAAGAATAATAAATTTAATTTAATAACCTTATAATTTCTTTTAATTATTTATTATAATATTATTTTATTGATTTAAAACTAAAGGTTTATAAGAATTAATTCCTTCATTTTTTAATTGTTTAAACCATAAATGATATCAACTTCTTTTGAATCATTAATTATCCTTCTTTTTGTATATATTAAATTAAAATACTCATTGAAAAAAGATAAAAGGTTAAATTAATTATTTTCCTTTTATTCACTATTAATTCATTCTTCTCTTAAATTGAAGTTAATAAAAATTTTAAAAATTGTTTTCATTTTTTATACTAAAAATCATTGAAATAATAGAATCAAAGAAATTCCTAAATAAGTAATATTGATAAACAAAGAATTTTGTAAAAATTATATTTAAAATTGTTTAAAAGTTTTTATTTATTTTTTTATAAATTCATCACAACACCTTTGGTAATTAAATTAGATACAATTGGGGATTGGGGATGGGGGATGGGGGATTGGGGATTGGGGATTGGGGATTGGGGATTGGGCCCAATCCCCAATCCCCAATCCCCAA
>JAEEGL010683976.1_pt1 | contig 12825 bp, 7 predicted proteins | sample 9134231 | NCBI WGS metagenome assembly JAEEGL01 (sample SAMN16246548, study PRJNA631951) | gut metagenome | biome: gut microbiome; feature: rumen; material: fiber-attached | host: Bos | place: Iran: Karaj | collected 2018-10
GATCATAAACCGGCATCATCTGCTGATTCATTGCCTGCTGATTCATCATATGTTGAGGATTCATCGCCTGCGGATTCATCATATGTTGAGGATTCATCGCCTGCGGATTCATCATATGTTGAGGATTCATCGCCTGCTGGTTCATAGTCTGCTGTTGGTTCATCATCGGCTGTTGATTTATTTGTTGCTGATTCATCGCCTGTTGCTGGCTCGTCATCTGCTGCAGGTTTCCAACGGGTGATCCGCAGCTCGAACAGAAGGCAGCACCCTCCGGCAATTGAGTGCCACAAAATGGACAAAACATATTTATTCCCCTCCCTGGTGATACATACATATAGTTTATATCAGTGACTAACATGATACTGCGAGCTTTCGTACTGACTTCTTGATTATAATTCCTTCGCGAAATATATACAAGGAGAGCTTTGTGTCGGCTAAAAACTGATTGACGGCGGCGGTGAGTTGTAATATATTTTCTTTGGACAGTGTTGTTGTCCATTAGATGACTATTAAAAAATACGAGGGCGTTTATGTTAAGCGTGGTTAACTAACATAATAATGATGTTATAAGAGAATGAGATCCATGGAACGGTGAGACTATGGGTTTTGATTCTTATGGGTTGGAAGAAGATGATGCCAACCCGGTTTTAGTACGCTTAATATTATGGACGCTGAGCTTTCATTCATTTGGGATGAGGGTTTAGTTATATTGTTTTGTTCTTAAACCATAATATCTAAGCGGATATTATGGTTTTTTTATTTATTATCGAAACGGAGATTAGAAATGAATACTGAAAAACAGATAGAATTTGACAAGATTAAGAAAATATGGGCAGAGCAGGCTGTGACTGTATTTGCAAAGGAAAAGATTGAAACGGCAGAGATAATACTTGACGAGCTGACGTTGCGAAAGGCTCTTCAGGATACGACGAACAGCAGAGAAATGATAGAGAAGCTGGGGAATCCGCCGGTTCAGAATGTATCAGAGATTAAGGAAATACTGACTATGGCAGAGAAGGGCGAGTGTCTTGCACCATTTCAACTTGAAAGAGTTGAGAAGGTTCTGGTGGCGGTTGAGAGGCTGATAGATTATCTGAATCGTGGAAAGCAGTTTAATAATCCGCTTTCATATTATGATGAGAATCTGGATCCACTTAATGACCTGAAGGCTGAGATAACAGAGAAGATCAGCGGCGAGGAAGTGGTGGACAGGGCGACAAAGGAGCTTTTTGATATCAGAAACCGTATAGCCATTCTGGAGGACGAGATGAAGCAGAAGGCTGAGCAGATCATCAGAAGTAATAAGGAATGTATGGCGGATTCTTATTATACCTTGAGAAGCGGCAGAGTCTGTGTGCCGGTTAAGAAGGAATTCAAGTTTAAGATTTCGGGCAGTTTGATCGACAGGTCGGCGACCGGCAGCACGCTGTTCATCGAGCCGACGGGCGTGGCGAAAATATATGATGAGCTTCAGATCCTACTTATAGAAGAAGAAAATGAAGTGAGGCGGATTCTCTATACTCTCACTGCGATGGTAGCGGACAGCGCTGAGATAATAAAGGAAAATATCAGAATGATTGAGAAGCTGGACTATATCTTCTCAAAGGGGAAGCTGAGCCTGGAGCTTAGCTGCAGCGAGCCGACAATCAATCTTGAAAGACGTATCGTCTTGAAGAAAGCCAGACATCCGCTGATGGATATTGATGTGAATGTGCCTCTTGATTTCTCTCTTGGTGAGAAGGACGAAAATGGTGAGATCATCAGAGGAATAGTGATCACAGGCCCGAACACAGGAGGCAAAACAGTAGCAATCAAGACTGTCATGCTGAATTGTTATATGGCTCAGTGCGGCCTGCACGTGGCCTGCGAGGAGGCAGATATATGTATGAATTCCTGCTACCTCTCTGATATAGGTGATGGTCAGAATCTTTCAGAGAACCTTTCGACCTTCTCGGCACACATCAAGAATGTATTGGATATCCTGGGCAAGATTGATAGAGACAGCCTTGTCATCATGGATGAGCTGGGTTCGGGAACGGATCCGCTTGAAGGAATGGGTATAGCAGAAGCTATTCTGGAGGAGCTTAGGGAGAGTGAGGCCAACTTCCTCGTAACGACGCACTATCCTGAGATCAAGGAATATGCCTCAAGGACTGAGCATATCGTAAATGCCAGAATGACCTTTGATAAGGAAACGCTTCGTCCGACCTATAAGATGGTGATCGGTGAAGCCGGAGAAAGCTGTGCATTTTATATTGCTGAGAGGCTTGGCATGCCGAAGAGGATGCTGAAGGTTGCTGTTGAGGCTGCCTATGGAATGAGCAAGGAATCGACGGGTAAAGGCCGGAAAGATGCTGTTAGGAAATATGTTGATCTGATGGAAAGCAGTACGGATGGAAAATATGGTGATCATAAAAGAAGCGCTGTCAGCTCCGGCCGCATCACAAAACAGAAAAAGTCGCATCCGACAACAAATCTTTCAGACAAATACAGTATCGGAGACAGCGTGATGGTATTTCCGGATAAGAAGATCGGTATAGTTTGCGAGCCGGTTAACGAGAAAGGGATACTCAGGGTCCAGCTGCCGGATAAGAAGATATATATCAATCATAAGAGGGTGAAGCTTCAGGTCAGGGCGACTGAACTTTATCCGGAGGATTATGACTTTTCAATCATATTTGATACTGTAAAGAATAGAAAGATAAGGCATGACATGGATAGGAAGCTTACCGATGAAACTATAATTTACGAGGAATAAATGCCAAAATGTTACACTAAAAATTCATAAATGTAACATTTATGTAACATTTAAGTTGACAATTATGTAACAATATGCTATAAATGGTAACATAAATGAAATGGAGATGAATTTATGTTCAATAAAACAAGGAAATTCCTTATAGCAATTGTTATGACATTGTCACTTTGCGTATCGGGTTTTATAAGCGGAGAAAAAGAGTCTGAGGCAGCTACAGCAGCTTCGTATTCACTCCTTAGACCATACATGGTATATGGAAGCTATGGCGCTAACGGCCATCTCGGATCAAACTACTGGTCATGCGCAGGCTGGGTTTCAAGAGTTCTTTACACTGCAGGAACTGCAGGTGAGCTTGGTGGATATGTTCCGGACTTCTCGGGATATGCTGATGCTTCTGCATCGGGACTCGAGCAGTTTATGAAGGATGATTCGCATTTTTCAATGGTTGCCACCTTCAACAATGGCAATCCATCTGATGCGGCAGCAAGACTTCTTGCACAGATCGACGCAGGCGAGGTTAAGGCCGGCGACATCATTATTTACTACGGATACAGCGGAAGAGTCGACAACAAGCTCGGAAGAGAGCACGCATCGATCATTCTTGCTGATAAATACAACGGCAGCGTATCAAATACAATGAATAGCTGTGAGGACAGATGGGGCAGCAGCTACATCGGACATCCTACAGTCGCTCATTCGATGAACTACAGATACGGCGTTGAGTTCTACACGCCAATCGACGGACATTTCTTCTGCGGAGATGCTACAGGCTACGCTATTTACAGACTGAATGCCGGCTCGGTTTCAGAGAAGACCATGAAGTCGGTTGTTGGCGAGAACGAAACGATCAAGTCGAATGTAAACGCAGATACTTATAAGAAGACAGATAATTAAGACATCATCAAGACAACCATTAAGGGAGTTACAGGATGGTATTATACAAAGAACGGCAAGGTTGTTACTAATTACACAGGCTTTGCAAAGAACAGCAACGGCTGGTGGTATGTAAAGAACGGCAAGGTCGACTTCAATGTCAATGACGTTATTAAGGGTAACCTCGGATCGGCATCAGGCTGGTGGTATGTGAAGGGCGGTAAGGTTCAGTTCACTGACACGATCGCCAAGAACAAGAACGGCTGGTGGCGCATAAAGGACGGCAAGGTTGATTTCTCCTTCAACGGACTTGCCAAGAACGAAAACGGCTGGTGGTATTGCCGTGGAGGCAAGGTTGATTTTTCGATGACCAGCGTTGTTAAGAATGAAAATGGCTGGTGGTACGTGAAGGGCGGTAAGGTCCAGTTCACAGATACGGTCGCAAAGAATCAGTACGGTTGGTGGTGTATTCAGGACGGAAAGGTCAATTTTGACTACACAGGGCTCGCTCAGAACCAGTACGGCTGGTGGTACTGTCGTGGAGGCAAGGTTGATTTTAACTATAACGGAACAGTTTACGGCAAGGTAAACGGAAACTACGGCTATTATACGATCCGCGGAGGCAAGGTAGTAGCATAACGATTAATAAAGTGCAGCGGAGTTATGTCAGATGACATTCTTAGTCCGAAGCACTAAGACAATTAGATAAATATACCTGTTTGTGGGGAACATTCAATGCAAAAGAGAAACCTGCTTACATGTGTGTTAAATAAAAGAAAAGAGACATCACATTATGCGATGTCTCTTTTCTATGTGACTGCTTTTTAATTAAGCAATCTTATTTACAAGAAGATTAAGACGAGAAATCTTTCTTGCAGCTGTATTCTTGTGGTAGATACCCTTTGAAGCAGCCTTGTCGATTGCTGATGTAGCAGCGATGAGAGCCTTTGCAGCCTCTGCCTTGTCGCCAGCCTTTGCAGCAACTTCAACCTTCTTTACAAGTGTCTTAACCTTAGACTTTGCAGCCTTGTTTCTTTCTTCTCTCTTCTTGTTTACAAGAATTCTCTTCTTTGCTGATTTAATGTTTGCCACAGCGTTTTACCTCCGGATTGATATTAATTCATTCCCTTCATCCAAGGGATGAACCGTCGGACCTGAGTCCGAACTACGATATTAAACAAATCTGCCGGTCATAATGAGGGTTTTATCATGATCAGCTTCGCATGTTATAAAATACAGATCACTTAGCCAAGACACGGTTCAGTATACTTAGTATACCGGGCATATGATGTGCATTCCGGTGCTATTTTGCCGCGAGCACCAAACACGCAAATGATATAATAACAAACTCAAGACTAAACGTCAAGAGGAAAATACTCAGCGCAGGCACAGCTTCAGTATCAGCATCTCAAGCGCATTCTTATCGGTGCTGCGGCCTGAGGTGATATCCAGGCTGACGTCGGCGCACATCTCGCAGTATTTGATCAGGCTTCGCTGGTCGAAGTTCTCAGCCTGCCTGATATAGTCCTTCACATAGAAAGGAATAACGCCTGTAAGCTTTGAGATGGTTGAGGTGTCTTCACGGTCCTTCAGCATCATCTTGATCTGCGAAAGCTGGATAAAACGCTTTCTGATAAGCGCAAGAGTCATCATTGGCGGAACCTTCAGCTGTTCGAGGTTGCTGTAAAGTGTGAGCGCCTTCCTGCTGTCGTGCTGCGATATCGCATCAAGCATGGCAAATACCTTATCCTCAGCCTCGTTCTCGCAGATAAGAGCAACGTCCTCCTCTGTGATCTGCTTTTTATCTATACAGTAAGCGCGGAGCTTCGCTGCCTCATTCGACAGACGATTCATGTCCTGGCCGACCGAATTGATAAGCGAAAATACAGCCTTATCCGTAACGGTAGCACCATCGGCAGCCAGCTGTTTCTTCACCCAGAGACTGAGTGTATTTGCATCGGGTGAATCGAATCTGGCAACGGTTCCGACCTTGGAAGCAGCCTTATAGATCCTTGTTCTCGCGTCAACCTCGGTTTCCGCAAATATCAGTATGGTTGTATCCGGCAGGCTTTCAAGAGCAGCAGTCAGTTCGTCGGGTGCTTTTTTAAGAAACCCCGTTCCGTCAGCCAGGATAGTCCTGTGTTCCGAAAAGAAGGGCAGTGTATTTATAGCTTCGATCAGCTCTTCGGCCTTAACCTTATCACCGGAGAATACGTTGTAATTCATCGTATCACCGGGAGTGACCAGTGCTTCGATCAGAGCGTGCTTATACTGGGATATAAAGTATGACTCTGTTCCCGTAAGCACATAAAGCCTGCTGAAGCTCCCGGTCTTTATATGTTCATTTATTGTATTTATCGCTGTAAGTGTAGTGTTTTCCTTTTTACCGGCCATATTATAAGATCCTTCTAATTCAGCTTATCTTCCTCTTGATCCGGCACATCGTTCTGCCGGATCACAGATTGATGTACGCATAGCAGAAATCTTTTTCAGACTTGATAATCAGTATAATATCAATAAGGATTTACCGCAAGCAGGTTTGTAAAGTTTTCCCTTGTATGGTAACATGGAAGAAAATATGTATCGTTTTTAAACTGTTTTGGGTGTCATGCTGATTTGTTATTACATAGAAGCTGACAGAAGATATGGCGAAAGGGAAAATAATGAATAGAACAGTGAGAAGAACAGAAAATATGACAGTAAACATATCGGAAAACAGATCGGATAATAGATCGGAAAACAGAGCAGCGGACCGGCCGGCAAACAGACAGGATGATAAGAAAAAGAATAAAGCGCGAGGTGCGGCATTATATTTAATGACCGCTATACTTTGCGTTTCTCTTGCGGGTTGCGGAAGTAAAATGAAGGAGAGTGGCGGATCTGAAAGCGGAAATAATACCGGAAGCAGCATGACAGAAGCTTCGCAAAGCGGCGGTGGTGACGGAAATACAGGAGGAGACACGATTAAACTTCCGGAAACCTCAGAAGCATATACAAGAGTACCTGTTTCAGGGATAGAAGGAAGCGTCACAGGTATCACTGATGCAGGAGAAGGGAGCATCCTTCTTGCTGTAAATAAATACAGCGCCTCGCCTGACGGCGGAGAAGGAGAGCCGGCGACAGTATATTACAGGATCGATGCGGTTTCGGGAGAGATACTTTCCGAGGGAAGTCCGGAGTATTATTATGAGAAGCTTGTGGGTTCGGGAGAAAACGGTGTGACCATCACCTTTGACTCTGCCACTTCAACGCTTAGATATTATGATAAGTATATGTCGCTTATGGACAGTAAAAAGACCGGAGCAGAGAAGGTCTGTTACAGCAGGGCGTCGGATTCGGTTTATTATATGTCAGGTAGCCGTCTGTACAAGGTTAAGACAGGAGGGGATCCTCAGATAATCCCGGATGATATGCTGAATGTTGAGATAGATGACTGCGGCTTCTCGACCGGAAACCTTCTTATGTCCGAACCTTCGGAGGATGATCAGGATCTTTCTACGGGCTTTATTTATAAGGAACCGGAACAGGAGATCGTTGCCGGAAAAGATAATTATTCCGGCAGAACGATGCTTTGCAGGGATTCTTACCTCACCTACGCAAACAGCAGGAGCATAGGTGAAGCGGATGATAAGTCTTTTGTTATGTATATTGATTGCATAAAGGATGAAGGGCAGATAAGAAGCTTCAGACTTCTTCCGGATGATGATTTTATGCTTTACGGCGGAGACGGTTCGGAATATGCCGTCATCTCAACCTTCAGTCCGGAAGGCTTCGTAAAGGGGCTTTATATGCTTGATACGGTAAGTGGGCTTACCGGAGATCTGAGTGCACTTCTTTCGGATGATCTTGCGATAGAACTGTTTTATGTAAACTCGATAGGATGCTGGGTGCTGTCACGTTCTTCATTTACCGGAGATCTGCCGGCAGAGCTGTATTTGCTTCATCCCGAGAACATGACCTTTACGGAAAATATCCCTTTAAGTGACAGTACGGAGTATATATCAGGAGAATCGGAGAAAAAATACAGATCGGGTGCTGCTGTTGAAGAGGTTCGCGCCAAAGCAGCTGCGATGGAAGAAAAATATAACATAAGAATCCTGATGGGAGATGAGGTGCTGAACTGCCCTCTCACATATACTGTCATATCCACAGAGAATGAAGAGTATCTCCCGGAGGGTACTGATCAGATCGCGGAATTAAATACAGCGCTGGATACTTTGGACAGTGCCCTTTCATACTATCCGGATTCATTCTTTGAAAGGTTCGTATCCTACGGAGATAGAGGCGGCCTGCGTTTTTGCTTCGCCAGAAGCTTCATCAATGAAGAGGGAGGCTTTACGCCCGGCGGCGTTCAAAACTGTACGGGAGTGTGGTTCAACATATTCCTGGATATCAGTCTCCTTTCCGGAGAAACTATCCACCACGAGCTGTGGCATGCAGTTGAAAACAGGATAATAATGACAGACAGGGATGCCTTTGATGGTTGGGATGAACTGCTTCCCGATGATTTTATCTATCAGAATGATAAGGACAGCTTTGGCGATACTGAGTATCGGAAATACGTGATTCCGGAAGCTGACGATCCTTATTTCATAATGACATATTCTACGATCAATGAGAGAGAGGACAGGGCAACAACCGTGGAATTCCTGTTCTATGATGAGTTCTACGGCATAGAGGAGGATCCACGTGAATACGCCTACTCTCATCCTCACATCAAGGCCAAGCTGGACTATCTCGGAGAGAGGGTAAAGGAAGTGTTCGGGTATATCTACTGGGAGAAGTAAAACTTTACTTATCATTATGTAAATGATAAAATATTAAGAGGTAAATAAGAGCAGTACCGAGGGGGGCTGCTTAAAAGATATATTGGGGAGGTAGCGATTTGAACGAGAAATTAAACAATTGGATAAACTGGGTGCTTTACGACGAGCTTATCGACGGCAAGATCAATGCACCAAAGCATCTTCTGGGTAATCATGATTATGGCGACGGACAGGTTATTACCTGCTTCAGACCGCATTCAGCTGCAGTTTCTATTAAATCACCAAGCGGTAAGACCTCTTATCCTCTGGAGAAGGTGAGTGAGGACGGCTTCTACGGAATATATTTTCCAACCAAGAAATTCAAGGGAAACAAATACCGTCTTGTGACGGAGTATTATGACGGAACGACTGTCACGACTGCAGACTGCTACAGCTTCGACGGCCAGTTCACTGATTATGATGCATATCTTTTTGCCGAAGGCAAGAATTACGATATTTACGATAAGATGGGCGCACATCCGATGACGATCGACGGCGTTAAGGGTACTTACTTTGCAGTTTGGGCTCCTGATGCCAGACGTGTTTCGGTTGTCGGCGACTTCAATATGTGGGACGGCGCGCTGAATCCGATGCAGATCCACAGCGCTTCGGGCGTTTATGAGCTCTTCATCCCTGATGTTATGCCGGGCGCCATCTACAAATACCAGATATTGACAAGATACGGCGATATCCTGTACAAGGCCGATCCATACGGCAACTACGATCAGGTTCGTCCGGACAATGCAAATATAGTTGCAGACATCAGCTCCTTCAAGTGGACTGATGAAAAGTGGATGGCTGACCGCGCAAAGATCGACAGAGTTGCCCGCACCAAGAGGCCTATGTCCATCTACGAGTGCCACCTCGGTTCTTGGAAGAAGAAGGTTGAGGATTCTGATTTCGGTTTCTTCAATTACAGAGAGCTTGCCAAGATGCTGGGCGATTACCTCACAGAAATGGGCTACACACATCTGGAGCTTATCGGTATAGCAGAGTATCCGTTTGATGGTTCCTGGGGCTATCAGGTAACAAATTATTACGCACCGACCTCAAGATACGGCGAGCCGGCCGACTTCATGTATTTCGTGGATTATATGCACAGCAAGGGGATAAGCGTTATCCTTGACTGGGTACCGGCACATTTCCCACGAGACGCACATGGCCTCGGACGCTTCGACGGTATGCCTCTCTACGAGAATGCCGATCCGAGAAAGGGTGAGCATCCTGACTGGGGTACATATATCTTCGACTACGGCCGCAACGAGGTTGCAAACTTCCTCACATCGAACGCACTTTTCTGGGTTGAGAAATACCACATCGACGGTCTACGCGTGGACGCTGTTGCATCTATGCTTTACCTTGACTACGGTAAGCAGGACGGCCAGTGGGTAGCAAATAAGAATGGCGGCAAGGAGAATCTTGAGGCAATCGAGCTTCTCCAGAATATAAATACACTTGTTGAACAGAGGAATCCTGGCGCATATCTTATCGCTGAGGAATCAACAGCATGGCCGGGAGTTACCGCGCCTGCATCTATGCAGGGACTTGGTTTCCTCTTCAAGTGGAACATGGGCTGGATGAATGACTTCCTTGAGTACATGAAGCTTGATCCGTACTTCAAGAAGTTCAATCATAACAGACTTACATTCTCGCTTTCATATGCTTATGCAGAGAATTACATCCTCGTTATTTCTCATGATGAGGTAGTTCATCTGAAATGCTCTATGCTCGGAAAGATGCCGGGCCTTGAGTTTGATAAGTTTGCGAACCTCCGTACAGCCTACGGATTCATGCTTGGACATCCGGGCAAGAAGCTCCTCTTCATGGGTCAAGAGTTCGCTCAGCAGCGTGAGTGGAGCGAGGCGAGAAGCCTTGACTGGTGGCTGCTTGACAATCCTCTACATAAGGGTGTTCAGGAGTATGTTAAGGAGCTTAACCATCTTTATACAAAATACGACGCATTTTATTATAATGACAATGAGGTTATGGGCTTTGAGTGGATCAAGGTTGATGATGCCGATTCCGGAATCGTAACCTTTGTCAGAAGAGGTAAGAGTTCGAAGAACCAGATCATGGTCATCTGCAACTTCGTACCTGTTGAGAGAAAAGATTACCGCGTTGGTGTTCCTTGCCTCACCGATTATACCGAAATCCTTAACTCAGATGATGAGAAGTTCGGAGGACTTGGTAGGACAAATAAGGGAAGGAAACTCACTGCCGAGAACGCACCTTGTGACAGATCGGATAAGAGCCTCGTGCTGGACATCCCACCACTGTCGACCATCATATTGAAGTATGATTATAAGAACTAACGTTTAATGTACATAATAAAACATGGGCATATATTTTAAATATATGCCCATGTTTTTTTGTGCATAAAGCAGCGGACGTCTGTTATAACAGTCGTTAGGTTATATGTATAGTATAATACGCGTGAATTTAGTTGCAAAATCGATAGATTGTAGTATTATATAATTAGCACTCGAAGCATTAGAGTGCTAATGCTAGATGTAAGGAGCTGATGAATATGACAATAGTACCGATTTACGACACACTTCTGCTTCCTGATGTAACCTTTTATTTTAAAAAGGACGTTACAGATGGCTGGAATGTTAAGCTGATGGTTGGCGATGAGATAGTATTTGCCATGCTCGAGGATGATATCAGCGTCAACGAGATAACTCCGGACAATTTCTATCCGGTGGGCATCGCTGCCAAGATCGAAAATATAGATAATGAAGGAAATATACGTATCCGCACAACAGACAGGGTTGACCTTGAAAATATCACGGTTAAGAAGAGCAAAGTGAGCGCCGATATCAACGTGCGCCCTGAGATAGAAGATATTTCACTTGATGAGAGAAGAGAGATTTTCGAAACGATCAAGGCCGATTATCTGAGGTTTGTTCAGAATTTCCAGTGGGGACTTTGGGCGAGAGGCTTCATCCTCCAGTGGAAGAATGTGAACGAGCTTGCCTGCGCCATGGCAGGGTATTTCAGCGTGACCTGGGAGGAAAAATACGCCATAATCGGCGTGGATTCTCTGAAGGAGCGTTACCTTCTGATAGAGAAGATGGCTTATGAATTTATCGAGATGGCCAAGGTTCAGAGCGGTGCTGAGGAGACTCAGAAGGAAGAGCATGAGAAGCTCTACCGTGAGAATGCGCTGAAGAAGCAGATCGATATCCTTCAGAAGGAGCTTGATGAGATGCATCCGGAGAACGTGTCGGATCTTGCAAAGTTCCGCAAGGCAATCGATGAATCCGGAATGAACGATGTTGCACGTAAGGAGGCTGACAAGGTTCTCAACCGTATGAAGCAGGAGGGTCAGGACGGCCACGAATACGGTATGCTCTACGATTATCTTGATTTTGTGACCGCGCTTGACTGGAAGACGGCAGAGCCGGGTGAGATAGACCTTGTGAAGGCTGAGCAGATACTTGACGCAGATCATTACGGTCTGAAGAAGGTTAAGGAGAGAATCATACAGCAGATGGCTGTCATGGCTCTAAATAAGAAACAGTCCGGTTCCATCATACTTTTCGTAGGTGCACCGGGTACAGGTAAGACCAGTCTCGGCCAGAGCATCGCCAAGGCACTTGGCAGAAAATATGTCAGGATCAGTCTCGGCGGCGTCAGAGATGAAGCAGAGATCAGAGGCCACAGACGTACCTACATCGGAGCTATGCCGGGCAGAATTATGGAGGGCATGAAGCGTGCCGGTACCTCGAATCCGGTCATGGTCCTCGATGAGGTTGATAAGCTGGTGAGAGATTTTGGCGGTGACCCTGCATCTGCACTTCTTGAGGTGCTGGATCCGGAGCAGAACAACTCATTCACCGACCATTATATGAATGTTCCGTATGACCTTTCAAACGTGCTTTTCGTATGTACTGCGAACTCGATAGATACAATACCTGAGCCGCTCCTCAACAGGATGGAGCTTATAAGCTTCAACGGCTACACGGCAATAGAAAAATACAACATCGCGCGCAAGCATCTGATCCCTAAGGCCATGAAGCAGATGGGTATCAAGTCGAAGAATCTCAGGATCACAGATGCTGCGGTTAAAAAGATAATAGAGGATTACACAGCTGAGGCCGGCGTCAGAGGTCTGAAGAAGCAGATTGACAACCTCTGCAGATATGCGGCTGTTAAGCTTGTTAAGGGCGAGGAGACCAGCATCTCCGTAACTCCAAAGAGGCTTCACGAGTTCCTCGGACGTAAGGTTCTGAGCCACGATGTGATTGATAAGCATGCGGTTCCGGGCATCGTTACAGGACTTGCATGGACCATGGCGGGTGGTGAAATACTCTTCATCGAGACCAAGAAGGTTAAGGGAAGCGGCAAGATCACGATAACCGGCCAGCTTGGTGACGTTATGAAGGA
>JAEEGL014400205.1_pt1 | contig 12825 bp, 11 predicted proteins | sample 9134231 | NCBI WGS metagenome assembly JAEEGL01 (sample SAMN16246548, study PRJNA631951) | gut metagenome | biome: gut microbiome; feature: rumen; material: fiber-attached | host: Bos | place: Iran: Karaj | collected 2018-10
ATGACAGGGCGTTCCTCCCTCCGCTGCTCAGCACGCTCGTTATGACGGCCTGCGCATGGGCGGTCTACGGCCTGGCCGCACGGGTGCTGCATCTGGGCGTCGGCAGCCCCGGACTCATGGTGGCCTCTGCGCTGGCAGCCGCCATCATTGTCGCCGTCGCGGTCTATGTCATCATGGTGGTCGTTACGAGATCCGTTACGATGGAGGACATGAGGCTGATCCCCAAAGGGGAGAAGATCGCAAAAATTCTGCATATCAGATAATGCAATCAGAAGAAAGGGAGCCGGCGATCGCCGGCTCCCGATCCATGGGAGGCTGAAAATGAGAGATTTTCAGATCAGGGAACGCTATGATATGGACGATTTCCGCGCGCTGATCCGGCTCCTGCGTTCGCCGGAGGGCTGCCCCTGGGATCGGGCGCAGACCCATGAAAGCATACGGCGCAACGTGCTGGAGGAGGCCTATGAGACCGCCCATGCCATCGACAGCGGCGACACGGATAATCTGCGCGAGGAGCTGGGCGATCTGCTGATGCAGGTGCTGCTGCACAGCGAGATGGAGGCGGAACAGGGGCGGTTCGATCTGGACGATGTGGCGGACACGGCCTGCAGGAAGCTGGTGTTCCGCCATCCGCACGTCTTCGCCGCAAAGACCGCACCGGACCCGGACGCCGCGCTTGTCACATGGGAGGAACAGAAGCGCGCAGAGAAAGGGCAGAACACCGTGACGGAATCCATGGTCAGTGTGCCGGAGAATCTTCCGGCGCTCTGGCGGGCGGAGAAGGTGCAGAAAAAGGCGGCGAACGTCGGTTTTGACTGGCCGGACCGCAGCTATACGCTTCTGAAGCTGCGGGAGGAAACGGAGGAGCTGGCAGCAGGGATGGCGGCAGACGACGCAGAAAACATCGCCGAAGAGATCGGAGATGTCCTGTTTTGTGCGGTGAGCGCAGCCAGAGCCTGCGGTGTAGATCCGGAACAAGCCCTTCACGCAGCCTGCGAAAAGTTCATCCGGCGTTTTGCGTTCGTGGAACGGGAGGCCGCACGAAACGGCGGCAATATCCGGAATCTGACAATTTCCGAGTTGGAATCTCTGTATCAGGAGGCAAGAACGTGTCTAGAAGGGAAAGACAAAAAGTTTTATCTTGACAAATCGAAAAATGAATGATAGTCTTGCTTAGCATTTATTTCTGCGCATAAAAACGGCCGTACGGCCGCCAAAATTACAGGAGGATTTTCACATGAACAAGGCAGAACTGATTGCCGCCGTTGCTGAGAAGGCAGGCATCTCCAAGAAGGACAGCGAGAAGGCCATCAATGCTACCTTTGACACCATTGCAGCTTCCATGGAAGCCGGCGAGGAGGTGCAGCTGGTTGGCTTCGGCGTGTTTGACGTCAAAGAGCGCGGCGCCCGTATCGGCCGCAACCCCAAGACCAAGGAAGAGATCAAGATCGCTGCGTCCCGCGTTCCCTCGTTCAAGGCCGGCAAGGCCCTTAAGGACGCTGTCGGCAAGTAATCCCGACAACAGGGTCAGAAAAACAGCCGCTGCAAAAGCGCGCTCCCACATAGGGACGTATCCCTACAGGAACGCGACGGATGTGCGGCTGTTTTTCATATCCGGAAACATACTGCACAGAAAGGAGCCGCTTCATGCGCATTGATAAATATCTGAAGGTGTCCCGGCTCATCAAGCGCCGCACGGTGGCCAATCAAGCCTGTGACGGCGAGCGGATCAGCGTGAACGGCCGACAGGTCAAACCGAGCTACCAGGTCAAGCTGGGCGATGTGATCGAGTTTTCCTACGGTCAGCGGACGCTGAAGGTCGAGGTCACGGAGATCACGGAGACGGCCAACAAGGAGAGCGCCGCCGCTATGTACCGGGAGCTGACCTGAACGAGCGCAAAACGATCCTCCGCACCTTTTGGTGCGGAGGATCGTTTATGTTTCATTTTCAAATACTGTCTTTTTGCTGCTGATAGACGAGACAGATCAGAAATACTTGCTGATGCGGGGACCGACGGTGCTGGGCCCGACGGTGGCACTGATGGTGAATTCCACATTCTCACGAGCGCTGAAATCTGCCATCCAGTCCAGCAGATCGCCGACAGCATCCTCGGACCGGTCGTCGAGCATCTTGTAGAAATTATCTATTAAAACGTGGGTGATGTCATAATTTCCGGCATGCAGTCCGGAGATGAACCCGCGGAGCAGAACGTTGCTGTTAATGCCGTACTCACCGGCGTGGATCAGACGTGCGGTGTAGGGGATGTCATAGGTGAGGTTCTTGTCCTTTTCAATGCAGACGACGTCTCCATGCGCTTCCTCAACAGCCGATCTCACGAGGTCTACAAGTTTTTTCGTCTTTCCGGTTCCCTTGAGACCCATTATTAACTTAACCATGGCAATCACACTCCTTTTGTATTGTTGCTGGTCTTGATACAACAATCATATCATTTAACCGCGCCGCCCGCAACGGGAAAAAATGAAATTCACAGAAAAATTACATCTTCAGCATCCGGAACATGTTCTTCTTATAGGCTTCCACGCCGGGCTGGTCAAAGGGATTGACGCCGCTCATATAGGCGGAGATGCCGCAGGCCACCTCGAAGAAGCAGACAAGGGCGGCAAAACCGGCCTCGTCCCGCTTCGGGACGTGCAGCGCGATATTGGGCACGCCGCCGGCAACATGCGCATCCCGCACCGCGTCACGCGCGATGTTCATGATGTCGAAGAGCCCGCGCCCTGCGAGATAGTTCAGACCGTCCGGATCCCCCTCGGCAAACGGTACCGACGCGGGATACAGCGGTGAATCGAAGCTGACCACCGTCTCCATCAGATCGCGGGGGCCGTCCTGAATGAACTGACCCATGGAGTGCAGGTCGGCATTGTATTCCACGCTGGCCGGGAAGATACCGACGCCGTTTTTGCCCTCGCTCTCGCCGTAAAGCTGCTTCCACCACTCCGCCATAAAGCGGAAAGAAGGCTCATAGCTGGCGAGGATCTCTGTGCGCTTGCCCAGCGCGCGCAGACGCTGCCGTACGGCTGCGTACTGCCAGGCGGGATTTTCCGGCGAGCAGAGTGAGAGCGCGTCCAGTTCGCTTATCGCGCAGTCGATGACCTGCTCCACATCGATGCCCGCCGCAGCCATGGGCAGCAGGCCGACTGCGGACAGCACGCTGAAGCGGCCGCCCACGTCGTCCGGCACCGTGAAGCGGGGATAGCCCTCGCGCACGGCGGTGTCGTGCAGGATGCCGCGGTTGGCGTCCGTTGTGACGTAGATGCGCTCTTTCGCGCCCTCCGGTCCGTATTTGCGCTCCAACAGCGCTTTGGCGGCGCGAAAGCCCAGCGCCGGTTCCAGCGTACCGCCGGATTTGGAGATGACGTTTACGGAGAAATCGCGGTCGCCCAGCTGCTGTGTCAACTCGTAAAGTGCGTCAGGGGAGAGCGTGGTGCCCATGAAATAGATCTGTACAGCGTCGGAGATCTGGTTATGGCTGGCGGATTTCAGCAGTTCGATGGCCGCGCGGGCACCGAGATAGCTGCCGCCGATGCCGACGACCAGCAGCGCTTCGCTCTGCTCGCGGATCCGGCGCGCCGCAGCCAGCACGTCCTTCAGTTCGGTTTCCTTCATGTGCTTCGGCAGATCGATCCAACCGGTGAATTCGCTGCCGGCGCCGCTGCGGCCGAACAGCGTCTGATGGGCGCGCTCGGCGGCGGCATAATCCGGGCCTTCCGCGCCGAGAAACTGGAGCGCGCCGTTCAGGTCTACTTTAACCATATCATTCAAGCTCCTTTTGTATCAAAATGGGAGGTGTGCGGAGTCTGTTTCTTCCTTCTATTGTAATTGAGCAGGCGCGCATTTTCAAGCCATATTTATCCGTTCCCTGTCAGATCAGCGCGCCCAGCATTGCGAGAAAGCGCTGCCACAGTCCGAGCCGCGGTACGGCGTTTCGGGCCAGCAGCGGCAGCGTCTGAATCAGTTCATCTCCGTCATAAACGGAGAGAGAACCGATCTCCTGTCCCTCCGCGACAGGCGCTTCCAACTGCTCCTGCAGCGCCGGAGCATAGCGGAGCCGTCCTGCGGCGCCCTTTTCGATGAGCACCGCTGCGTCCGCCGGAAGGACGGGCTGAACTGCTTCCGCTGCGCCCAGCGTGACCGACACCGGCGGCAGCGCCTCCGGCGGCGCGGGAGAGACAAGCGCATAACTGCCGAAGCCGAAGTTCAGCAGCGTCTTCGCGCTCTCAAAGCGGTCGGCGCTGGTTTGGGCGTGGAGCACCACGGCGATGTATTCCGTTCCGTCCCGCTCCGCCGTGGCGGCAAGACAGTACATGGCCTTGCTGGTAAAGCCGGTCTTGAGGCCCGTTGAGCCCGGATAATAATAGATCAGCTTGTTGGTATTGGAAAGTCCGAAGGCGCCGTCCCGGATGCTGTCCATCCAGATCGTCGTGTACTGCTTGATGAACGCGTGACGGATCAGCTCCCGGCTGATCACCGCGAGATCATAGGCGCAGGTATAGTGCTCGTCACTGTCTGTGAGGCCGGAACAGGAGGTGAAATGCGTGTCCCTGAGTCCCAGCTCCTCGGCCCGGCGGTTCATGCGGGCTACAAAAGCCTCCTCGCTTCCGGCCATGTGCTCCGCCAGCGCAACGCAGCAGTCATTTGCCGAAACGACGGCGATGCATTTCAGCATCTCACCGACGCTCATCTGCTCGCCTTCCTCCAGCCAGATCTGGCTGCCGCCCATGCTTGCGGCACGGGCCGAGGCGGTGACGCTTTCCGTGAGCGACAGCGCGCCGCTGTCGACGGCTTCCGCTGCCAGCAGCATCGTCATGACCTTCGTGACGGAGGCCGGGGCCAGGTGCGCGTAGGCGTCCTTCTCGTAGAGCACGGTCCCCGTGGTCTTCTCCATAAGGATCGCCGACGGCGCGGCGACGGGCAGCTGGTCGCCGCTGAACGTCTCCACCGCCGCGGCCGACGATGCCAAAAGCAGACATACAAGTAATAGTGTCAAAACGCGTTTTGCCATACCATCCCTCCGATTCCTGCTGGGAAACAACAGCTTCTGTCTCATTTCTATGCGCGCAGCGGAGGTGATATGTGCCGCCGATAATTGACATAAAAGTGAAAACAATGCGGTAGTATTTTGTATATTTCTTCGTCAAAGCGCGTCGAAAGAGGAACTTGTATGGTCCTGAAATCAAGAAATCGCAGCGTTTTTAACATTTTCAACAGCTTTGTCCACAGCCGTCGGGATGATGCTGCCTGATAGAATTATGCAATTGAGTTTTACATAACGATCGTATGCAGTCAGTGCGCCTTTGAAAACGGCGCGTCGTTTTTTTCCGGTTGACGGCCGCCACGCTCGATAGTAAAATAAAACCAGAGCCGAAATAAGGGAAAAGAGGACGGAGAAAAGCGGGTGAAACGCATATGAAACGATTCCGATGGGATAAGAAATATCTGCACTGGGGCGTGACGGCCTTTCTGGTGATCGCGGCGGCCATCGTCTTTTATATGATCGTGAACCACCTGTCGTGGCTGGGCGGCGTGCTGAAGCATTTCGGCCGGATTATCAGCCCGTTTATCTGGGGCCTGGTGATTGCCTATCTGCTCTATCCGCTGATGCGAATCTACCAACGCGGTATCTTCACGCCGCTGTGGAAGCTCCTGCTGAAAAAGAGCAAAAAGGCGGATGCGCTTCTGCCGAAGCTCTCCCGCGGCTTTGCAGTGTTTCTCGCGATGCTCTCTCTGCTGGTCATTCTCACCGGGCTGATCTGGCTGGTCGCGCCGCAGCTGTATACGAGCATTGAAACGATCATCGTCAACAGCGGTGATTATATCGAACAGGCAGACGCCTGGATCAGCCGCTTCTTCATGAATTACCCGGAGGTGGAGTCCACGCTCAGCGGTATGTTCGGCGACGTATCGAAGGGACTTGTCACCTGGGCGACGAACAACCTCCTGCCGGAGTTCAAAGGCCTGCTTACCAATGTGACGAGCGGCGTGTTCTCCTTTGCCAAGGGGATTTACAACATCCTCATCGGCATGATCGTCTCCATCTATGTGCTGTACAGCCGCGAGATCTTCGGTGCCCACTGCAAGAAAATCATCTATGCCGTGTTCTCTCTGGAGGCCGCCAAAAAGATCCTCGATGCGGTACATTTCACCAATGACGTTTTCCTGGGCTATATCTCCGGCAAGATTCTGGACAGCATCATTATCGGACTGCTCTGCTATATCGGCTGCGCGATCCTGCGCATCGATTATCCGGTGCTGGTCAGCTTCATTGTCGGCATCACGAACATCATCCCGTTTTTCGGACCGTTCATCGGTGCGGTCCCCTCAGCGCTCATTATCCTGACAGTCTCACCCATGCACGCGCTGATCTTTATCATCTTCATCATCATCCTTCAGCAGTTCGACGGGAATATCCTCGGTCCGAAGATCCTCGGCAACCGCGTGGGCATCAATGGCTTCTGGGTGCTGTTCTCCATCCTGGTCGGCGCGGGGCTGTTCAATTTCGGCGGAATGCTGCTGGGCGTGCCGGTCTTTGTCGTTCTCTATACCTTCTTCAAGAACCTGACCAATCGCAAGCTGTCCCGCAGCGGCCTGTCGGTCAGGACGGAAGACTACATCCCTTTGGACCACATCGACCCGAAGACGGGTGAGATGGTGGAGTTGACCGAGGAAGAGCGTACCCGGAGAAAGCGGGACATAAAAAAGGAGGGAACGGCAGGAATTACCGTTCCCTGGAAAAAGACAAAGCCCCCTGAGGCGGAGCACGTACGGGCGCAGCCGCAGGATACGTCGGAGGAAGAGACCGATCAGCGATGACGCAGACGGATCCGCGCCGCGGTCAGCGCTCTGCAGAATTCATCCACCTCCGCTTCCGTTGTGAAGCGGGAAAAACTGACGCGCAGCGCGCCGTCGATCACGGGGGCGCTGAGCCCCATCTCCTCCAGAACATAGCTCCGCCCGCCCTTTTTGCAGGCGGAGCTTTTCGATACATAAATGCCCTGCGCCTCCAGAAAGTTCATCAGGACCTCGCTGCGCCAGCCGGGCAGAGAGATGCTGAGGATCTGCGGCGCGCCGCCGCCGATGATCTGGAGCATTTCGTTTTCGGAGCGAAGAAGCTCCGCGGCCCGGTCGCGCAGCGCCTGCATCCGCGCCCGATCGGACTCCAGCGTCGGCTCGGCAGCGGCGCAGGCCGCGCCGAAGGCGGCGATCAGCGGCAGCGATTCCGTTCCCGCCCGGCGGCCCTGTTCCTGCCCGCCGCCGTGGAGATAGGGAGGGAGATGCAGCCCGCTGCGAATATAGAGCGCGCCGACGCCCTTCGGCGCATGCACCTTGTGGCCGGAGATCGTGATCAGATCTGCGCCCAGAGCATCGGCGGAGAAGGGGACCTTCAGAAACGCCTGCACCGCGTCGGTGTGGATCAGCGTTTTGGCGTTCACCCGGCGAACAGCCTCGGCAATCCCTGCGATGTCGGTGACTGCACCGACCTCGTTGTTCACCATCATGAGGGAAATCAGACAGGTGTCCTCCCGCAGCGCGGCGAGAACGTCTTCCACCGCAACGGCGCCGTCTTTGCGGGGCTTCAGACGCGTGATTTCAAAGCCGCGCTCCTCCAGCGCATCCAGCGAGCGCAGGACGGCGGCGTGCTCCGCAGACGAGCTGATGATATGCCGGCCGAACTTGCTCTGATACGCTGCGCCGCAGAGCAGCGCCCAGTTGTCCCCCTCGCTGCCGCAGGAGGTGAAGACCAGCTCGCCGGGACGGCAGCCCAGCGCGTGGGCGACCTGCCCCCGGGCATGCTCCAGCAGCTTTGCGGCTTCCCGACCCAGCGCATGAGTGGAACTGGGATTGCCATAGTGTTCGGTCATCGCGGCCATCGCGGCCTGCGCCGCCTCCGGGCAGACGCGGGTGGTCGCTGCGTTGTCCAAATAGATTGACATTGTTGAAAACCCCGTATAAACTGAAACACGTTTTGTGACAGGCACGCGCTGCAGCGCATAGGCTGGCGCGTCCCGCTTTTTGAATCATAACCCAAATTGAAGGCAAAGACAAGGAAAAGAACGCAAAATGAAGTACGCGATCCTGACGCTGGGCTGCAAAGTGAATCAATTTGAAACACAGGCGATGGAGACGATGCTCCGCGAACGCGGCCATGAACCCGCGGCGGCGGGGGAAGCGGACGTCGTCATTGTGAACTCCTGCGCGGTCACCGCGGAGAGCGGGCGAAAATCCCGGCAGGCGCTTCGGCGGCTGCTGGCGGAAAACCCCAGAGCTTTCGGGGCGATCTGCGGCTGTTATTCCCAGATCGAACCGGACAGCGCGGAAGCGCTCGGCGCCGCCGTGATATACGGCAGCGGCGACCGGCTCGGCTTCGTGGAGGCCGTAGAACGCGCCGCGGCAGAGCACGGCGCGGCACGCTGCGTAGACGATCCGTTTCAGCGCCGCAGCTTTGAGCTGCTGCCCTCCGGCGCTCTGGAGGGGCGGGCACGCGCATATCTGAAAATCGAGGACGGCTGCGACAACTTCTGTTCCTACTGTGTGATCCCCTATGCCCGCGGACGCGTGCGCAGCATGCCGATCGAGGCGATCCGTGCCGAGGCCGCACGGCTGCAGGGCGATGGCTTCCGCGAACTGGTTCTCACCGGGATCGAGATCTCCTCCTACGGCAAGGACCTCCGGGACGGCAGCGGCCTGGCCGACGCCATCTGTGCCGCAGCGGAAGCGGCGCCGAATCTGCGCATCCGCATCGGCAGCATGGAACCGACGATCATCACGGAGGACTTCTGCCGCCGCCTGCGCGGCGCCGGCAACGTCTGCAGCCATTTCCATCTCTCGCTGCAGAGCGGATGTGACCGGACACTGCGCGCCATGCGGAGGAAATATGACACGGCCCGTTTTGCGGAGAGCGCCGAATGCCTCCGCGGCGCCTTCCCGGGCTGCGCCCTGACCGCGGATCTCATCGCCGGCTTTCCCGGAGAAACAGAGGAGGACTTTTCGGAGACGCTCTCGTTCATCCGGCGCATCGGCTTTGCGGAGATGCATATCTTTCCGTATTCGATCCGGCCGGGGACCAGGGCGGCAGAGATGCCGGAGCAGCTGACCCACGCGGTGAAGAATGCCCGAGCGGCACGGGCACAGGCGGAAGCGGATCGGATGCAGCTGGCCTATCTGGACGCCCAGAAGGGGAAAACGCTGCAGGTGCTCTTTGAAACGGAGCACGCTTCGCTGTGGCAGGGACACTCCGATAATTATTGCGAAGTCCTCGCGCCGGGCAGCAATCTGCACGGAATTATCCAAAACGTCCAAATTTGCGCCCGTGACGGCAAAAAATTAGTTGGAATTATTGTTTGAATAAAGACAATAATTGTAGTAAAATTCAATTTAATCACGTTGGCAGACAATTTAATGCGCTGCTGAGTGAAATCATATATTTGTGGAGGTTGGTTGCCATGTCCAGAGAAACGACATATAATTTCGCCGCCGGCCCGTCGGCATTGCCTACGGAAGTCCTGCAGATCGCAGCTGCCGAGCTGCTGGATTATCGATCCAGTGGACTGTCGGTTATGGAGATGAGCCACCGATCTTCCATCTACAAGTCCATTTTTGACGAGACAAAGGCGGATTTCAAGGCGCTGCTGAACGTCCCGGACGATTATGAAGTCCTGTTCCTGCAGGGCGGCGCTTCGACCCAGTTCTCCATGGTTCCGCTGAACCTGATGGGACCGGGCGACTGCGCGGACTACGCCGTGACCGGCAACTTTGCGAAGATCGCCGCCAAGGAGGCCGCAAAATACGGAACCGTCAACATCGCTGCGGACACCTCTGCGTGCAATCATACCCGCATTCCGGCGCAGGGAGAGCTGAAGCTGGATCCGAAGGCAAAGTATTTCTATTACTGCGCCAACAACACCATCTTCGGTACGGAGTGGCACTACATCCCCGAGACCGGCGATGTTCCGCTGGTCAGCGACATGTCCTCCGATATTCTGACCCAGCCGCTGGATGTCAGCAGATTCGGCATCATCTTCGCGGGCGCACAGAAGAATCTGGCCCCTGCGGGCGTCACAGTTGTCATCATCCGGAAGGATCTGGCCGGACATGAGCAGGCTTGCACGCCGCTGATGCTGGGCTACAAGCTGATGATCGACAAGGATTCCATGTACAACACCCCGCCGTGCTATAACATCTACATGCTGGGTCTCGTGATGAAGTGGCTGCAGAAGCAGGGCGGCCTTACCGCCATGGATCAGCTGCGCCATGAAAAGAGCGCGCTGCTCTATGACTTTCTCGATGAGAGCAGATTCTTCCACGGCTGCGCGGAAAAGGAAGCCCGAAGCTTCATGAATGTCACGTTCAACACCGGAGACCCCGATAAGGACGCAGACTTCTGCAAGGCGGCGACCGCAGCCGGATTTGTGAATGTCAAAGGCCACCGTCTGGTGGGCGGTATGCGCGCTTCCATCTACAACGCCGTACCGATCAAGGCCGTACAGGCGCTGGTAGAGTTTATGAAGGATTACGAGGTGAAGAACCGTGTTTGAGATCAAGACAATGAACAATATTGCGCAGCAGGGCCTGGATGAGCTGGCTGCGCATGATCTGACAGTCAACGCTGCCGCGGAGAATCCGGACGGGATGCTGATCCGCAGCGCGAAGCTCCACGACGCCGTCTTCGGCGATCGGCTGCTGGCCATTGCCCGTGCCGGCGTCGGCACTGACAACATCCCGGTTCAGCGCTGCACGGAGGCGGGAATCGCCGTATTCAACACCGCCGGCGCCAACGCGGAGGCGGTGAAGGAGCTGGCGCTCTGTGCGCTGCTGCTCGGCTCCCGCGACATCGTGGGCGGCATCGAATGGGTCAAGAGCATGCAGGGGCAGCCCGGCATCGCCGCGGCGGTGGAGAAGGGCAAGAGTGCTTACGTCGGTCCGGAGATCAACGGCAAGACGCTGGGCATCATCGGGCTCGGCGCCATCGGCTCGCTGGTAGCCAACGCCGCTGCCGAGCTGGGCATGACCGTCTACGGTTATGATCCTTACATGTCTGTTGACGCTGCCTGGCGGCTCAACAGCGTTGTGAAGCATGCCGCCGATCTGGACACGATCTTCCACGAGAGCGACTATATCATGGTGCAGGTCCACTGCAACGACGAGACCCGCCATATGCTGGGCGAGGCGCAGTTTGCGAAAATGAAAGACGGCGTGCGCATCATCAACCTCGCCCGCGGCGAGCTGGTGGACGATGAGGCGCTGATCGCCGCGATCGACGTGGGCAAGATCGCCCGCTACGTCACCGACTTCCCGAACGACCGTCTGGTCGGCATCGCCAATGTCGTGGCAATGCCGCATCTCGGGGCATCCACCCCGGAGAGCGAGGAGAAGTGCGCCGTCATGGCGGCGAAGGAGCTGGCCGACTATCTCTACAACGGCAATATCAAAAACGGCGTCAATCTGCCGAATGTCCAACTGGAACGTGCAGGCATTGCCCGTATCTGTGTGATCCATAAGAACGTTCCCCGCATGATCAACCGCTTCCTGGATCTGATCGGCGAGCAGAATATCAACGTGGAGCACATGATCAACAAGCCCCGCGGCGAAGTCGCCTACACGATCATCGACACCGGAAGCGATATCTCCGCGGAAATCGAGCAGAAGATCGCCTGCATGGATGAAGTCATGCGCGTGCGCGTCATCCGATAAAGAATCACCAGTAAATCCCGGCGCCGGAACAGACAGTCCCGGCGCCGGGTCTTTTTTGCCGCGAACACCGATCGCTGCTGCTTATCTCCGAACCTGGCGCTTGCAATCACAGGGACGCCTGTGTTAAAAATGATATGGAAGCAGAGACTCCAAAACAAAAAAGAGAAAAAGGGGAATCACGTAAATGACAGAGGAAGCAAAACGGAGGCTCACGGAGAAGACTGCCCGCAATGAAGCCGCGTTGGCGCTTCGTGAGGGAGACCGCGTACCGATCCAGATCCTCGGGAACATCTTTGCCGTTGTACAGGCGGGCTACACGATGGCCGAGGTCATTTATGACGAGACGCTGGAAAAGCAGAAAGACTCCATCGTCAAATATCTTCTGACTTATGATCCCGACTGTGCGATGGGGCCGGATCATCTGGCAGGGCTTGGCCGGGCTTTTGAGATCCTGGCGCCGAAATTCATTGACTGGGCCGGACGGCCCGGCTCGAAGCTGGACGCGAATTCTCTGATGCAGTTTATCGAGTTTCCGATCCTGGAGGAAGAGGAATTTGACTGGTTCTTCTCCGACCGTACGGGCTGGATCCTGAACAAATCGATGCCCGCCCTCTCCGGACTGGCCGAGCCGCTGAAAGAGCTGCGCTTTCCGCAGTCCCACGGCGGACATCTCCGACCGCTGATCAATGCCTTCTCGACGCCGGAAATGCGGGAGATGATAAAGAAGTTCTGGGAACTGGATGATATCCTGCGTGAAAACAGCCGCCGCCGCGCCGAGATGACAAAAGAGATCGCACAGCTCGGGTTTCCACAGACGGGGGGAGGAAGGGCCAGCGTCCCCTTTGACGATTACAGCGACGATCTCCGCGGAACGCTGCTCAGCCTTACCGATCTTTATGAGCATGCAGACGAGGTGGAGCGATATATCGAAGAACGTCAGCCTCTGATGCTGGAACAGATCCGCCATATGAACCCGGACGGCAGCAAAAACGGGAAATACGTCCATATGATGCTGCACAAGGGCCTGGACGGGTTTATGAGTGACGAGTGCTATGTCAAGTACTACTGGCGACATCTGCAGGAGATCATTCAGGCGATCGTAGACGTCGGTATGG
>JAEEGL014425786.1_pt1 | contig 12825 bp, 9 predicted proteins | sample 9134231 | NCBI WGS metagenome assembly JAEEGL01 (sample SAMN16246548, study PRJNA631951) | gut metagenome | biome: gut microbiome; feature: rumen; material: fiber-attached | host: Bos | place: Iran: Karaj | collected 2018-10
CAACCGCATCTTCGGCAACATCTTCCACAATGCTGCCGATGCCCTCTATCACCAATTGCCACAGTACGTAACAAAGGAGGTTCTAGAACAATTACTCAAGAACAAAGCCACCATTGAACGTGCTGTCGATGATGCCTTCCATCAGGAGTTGCCCAATGCCGTCAAAGGCGGTCTGCATCTTATCAACCGCGAGGTTATCATCCGTTACCTGCGCCAACTCATTGAGATTGACAAGCAACTTGCTCCTTTCACCATCCTCGGCCTTGAATGTGACGTAGAGCGCAACTTAACAGTTAGCAATTGGCAGTTAGCAGATAGCCAAAAGCCAATAGCAGATAGCCAAAAGCTAAAGCTCGGTGGCCGCATAGACCGTCTCGACCAGCTTTCCGATGGGCGCATCCGTGTGGTAGACTACAAGACGGGCAGCCATCGTCTGAAAGCTCTTGCCTCTGTGGAAGACATCTTCGACCCTGCTAAGATTCACGACCATAGCGACTACTATTTCCAGACTTTCGTCTATGCCGATATCGTCAGTCGCCAACAAGCCGACATCCTCCATCAGCCATCAGGCATCAGACATCATGCTGTCAGTCCCGCACTGCTTTTCATTCAGCATGCTGGCGTTCCCAACTACGACCCCACGCTCTGCTTCGGCAAGGTAGCAATTCGCGACATTGCAGACTACAGCACCCGTTTCAACGAACTGCTGGAACAGAAAGTGAACGAGATATTCTCTTCAGAAATCCCGTTCACTCCAACCGCAGACCTTAAGATCTGCCGTTCATGTCCCTATCTGCAGATGTGCAGACGTTAGCGGTTCTTATGCTCCAGAAACCAGCGGTGCGTAAAGAAATGATATAACAGCAATGCCGCAGCAGTGATGCCCAGCGCCGTATAGATGAGAACCGTAGGCTGTTGATAGAAACAGGCATAGCCCAAACACAAGCCCAAGGCGATGCCACTCTCCCAGCCTAAGAAATAGGTGCTCTGCGAGGTGCCACGCTGACAGTGACGACACAGTTTGATAAAGAACAGCAGGAAGCGTGAGCCAATGATGCCGGCACTTAATCCTATAAAGACGGGCGAAACGGGTGAGGCGGGAGCCACCAGGAGGATAGCCAGTGCCGCCAGCAACAGAAACAGTCCCGTAATAATCTCACTCTTCAGTTCCGCATCACGGAACACAAAGCGCTGTGCCAGCAGTGCCAACAGGAAGCCGCCCATCATCAAGGCGTAGAACAGCTGTTCAAAGGGCATTGACAACAACAGGCCCATAACGGTCGTCACCAGCAACAGGTTAACGAAGAGAACAAAACCTTGCGTCAGGAAAAAACGGTCCAACGACACCACTTTCACGCCCTCTTCTGGTGTGCGGAAAGGGAAGGTGACAATCTTTACCAGCAACAGAGCACCGACGGCACAGCCCACAGCGCCCCAGATAACGCTGCTAAAGTCGTCAAGCACATAGACCATCAGTCCTGCTAAAGGACCTAACGACAAAGCGAAACGTGCAAACCACGAGGCACTGTGGTTAGCCTCTGTGCGCTGAAACGACTCGCACGTATCGATAATCAGTGTTGATGACAATATCATCTGAGCCAGTCCGAAGGTGGCTCCCAGCACAAAGCGGTGTACCATGACGATGGTGAAGTCAACGAACTCCGTGCGCAGATAGTCTATATACAACAGCGCCAGAAGATCAATGACCAGTGCCACTATCGCCCACATGCAAACCACGTTGCGGCGATAATGCTGCACCAGCCATGAGCAGCAGGCCCCAAAGAGATACAGCCCCAGTCCGAAGACACCCATTGAGCGCCCCACCTCCACCGGTGTGAAGTTCTCTTCTTCCATCAGCCAACGGGGCAACACGGGCAGCAGGATATATACCGACAGCGTCAGCAATAATGACGCCACGGCCATCAGCCAGAATTCACGATGCCACAATTTGATACGTACCGGTGTGTTCTGAGTGTTCATCTATTAATACGATTCGTTCGCATTGGGGAAGTCGCCACTCTTGACATCTTCCACGTAATGTCCCACAGCATCGGTAATGACGCTGTTCAGGTCGGCATAGCGACGCAGGAAACGGGGCGAGAAGCCCTGTGTCATACCCAGCATGTCGGCAACCACCAACACCTGACCGTCACAACCGTTACCGGCACCAATACCGATGGTCGGACACTTCACCAGCTTCGTCACCTCTACTGCCAGTGCTGCAGGCACTTTCTCCAGTGTGATGCCGAAACAACCAGCCTTGTCTAACAACTGTGCATCGTGCAACAGTTTGTCAGCCTCAGCCTGTTCCTTAGCACGCACGGCATACGAACCGAACTTATTGATAGACTGCGGGGTCAGTCCCAGATGAGCCATCACGGGGATTCCGGCATCCAAGATACGCTTCACCGTGTCGAGAATCTCCTCACCGCCCTCCATCTTCAGGGCGTCACAACCACTCTCCTTCATGATACGGATGGCATTGGTCACGCCATCGGTAGCATTTATCTGATACGAACCGAAAGGCATGTCGCAAACCACCAGCGCACGCTGACAGGCACGAACCACCGAACGGGCGTGGTAAATCATATAGTCAACTGTCATGGGTAGCGTGGTAGCATTTCCCGCCATCACGTTCGAGGCGCTGTCGCCCACGAGGATAGCGTCAATACCGGCCTTGTCCACGATGCCAGCCATAGTATAATCATACGATGTTAACATGGAGATTTTCTCACCTTTCTGCTTCATCTCCATAAAGCGGTGTGTTGTCACCTTACGTGTGTCACTAACTAAATATCCTGCCATAATCTTTCTTTTTTAATCATTCATTTTTCATCTTTCATATAGTTTGCGATGACCTCATCGCACAACGGACGGATGGCCTCTGCGGAGTTCGTCGTAGAGAGTCCCACAACATACATGCCGGCAGCCCTACCCGACTTTAATCCATTAAACGAGTCCTCAAAGACCACACAGTCCTCTACTGCTACATCCAGTCGCTGGGCGGCCTTCAGATAACAGTCCGGATCAGGCTTCGAACGGTCGAAATCCTCTGAGGTCAGAATAGCATCAAACATACTGCGAAACTCAGGGTGCGACTGATAGACAGCCTCCATCTTCGGCTGGTTCGAACTCGTCACCACCGCCGTCTTTACGCCCTTAGCACGAAGCTGATTAATATACGCTTCAAAACCTGCAACATACTGATAATCCATCTGTTGCTCGTATTGGTTTAGGCGTTCCGTAATCAGCGGTTGTTTCTCCGTCAAGGGGCCAGAGAACCATGCATCGTAAATCTGTACCAGCGTCTGGCCCTTGATTTCGTGCTCCAGTCCTGGATGCTCCGGATGGAATTCACGACACTGACTGCCCCAGAACACAGAGTACTGTGGCTCCGTGTCAAACACGACGCCGTCAAGGTCGAATAACGCTGCTTTCATCTCTTTCTTTTCCATTTGCGGGTGCAAAGGTACTGCAAACCGAACGAAAAACCAAATTTATTTGAGTTTTTCTGAGGTGCAGCTTACCTTCTCCAAAGGAGACAGGTACTGCAAACCGAACGAAAAACCAAATCTTTACCAAAAAATTTGGAAGTTCCAAGAGAAACTCGTATCTTTGCAAAGAGATATCTGATTAAGAAAAACCTCCAAGAACTATAATTATGAGACAGACAGTATCTTTATGGGCACTTCCCACTATCCTATTAGTAGTTTGCGCTATCGTGCTGACAAGTTGCAAACACGATATGGATGACTACAGAAAAAAGCCCTACGACGTGACCGACGAGGAACGCGTTGCGTATGCTGAGAAATTGTTGGGAACCTCCATCGACCCTGAGCAGGACTGGGAACTCACCAGCGAATGCAGTGTGACGATAACGGCCAATGCCAGACTTGACAACATCAGCATGGTGGCCGTTCTGCAAGGCAACCCCTATGGCGGCGAGTCATTCATCTTAGCCGCTAAGGAAGTTATCCGTGATGCAGAGACTACCCTCTCCTTCCGTGCACCACAAGGCGTCGATTGTCTCTATGCCACCTGCATCAACAACGATGGCAGCAAGTGTATAGCCCGTCCCTTCACCCCAGGTTTGGACAAAAAGGTTTCTTTTCAGGAAGCGCCTGTAGTCTCTGCCGCCAGTGCCCCGATGTTACGCCGTGCAGCAGACCCGGAGAAAGAGGTTGTCACGCCGTCCTATGCCAATTTCCGCATCAAGGACTTCATCGACATACGCAAGGCCCTGTTCTACTACCTGCCTGACAAGAAGGACAACAGAACCAAGTTTTATGACGACACTTTCCTGTTACGTGTCAAGCAGAACGACTACAACTTCTATGAAATGCCCATGGTATTCTTGGGCGGCATCGGCAAGAACAACAGCGAGAGCGACAAGGACAACCTCTGGTACTACTGGCACCAGTACGACCAGCAGTCTCAGGCCATGTTCCTCATGAAGGACAACTTCAAGAACGACTTCCGACCAGACTATGACAGCGAGACGAAGTCATATATTCTCAGGGGCATGTATCTGGTCGCCAAGGACCAGGACGGGAAAAACACCAAACAGTTCTCTGCCGGCGACGTGCTGGATTTCGGTATGGCTATTGACGAGGAGCCCTTATCCCGTAACGAGGTTCGCGTCAAGATATTTACCATGAACGACTACCTGTTTGCGGCCTGTGAAGACGGTGTACAGAGTGAAGGAACATTAGACTGGGACTTCAACGACCGTTTCTTCTGGTTCCCCTATGGAACGGTGAACACGCAGGACGGCTATGCCCCCTTCGACCCCATACCGTCAGGTCCGCGTACCTGGACCTATGCCTGGGAAGACCGCGACTTTGGCGACTACGACCTCAACGACTGCGTGATAGAGGTGCAGGAGAATGCAGAGGACAACACCAAACTCGACATCACGCTGGTCGCTCTTGGTGCCACCCGCGAGCTGTGGTTAGGTTTTGAGAACAAGAATGCCAAGACCTACAACGATTATAAACACGTCTTCGAAGAAGAGCTGCACAAAGTGCTTGGCATTTCCGTCAACAAGATGGCCAATACGGGTGGTAATACACTGACCGTCAAACCTGTAAAGACTACCCTTTCCAAGCCAGAAGGTTTCGACTTCCAGAAGTGTTCATTCATCCTCGGTGCCAAGGTCGAGCCAGAATTGCAGGGCGTCTATGACAGTGACTACTATGCCATCAGCATTGCCAAGCAGGGCCAAGACCCGCACGGCATCATGATTCCCGGCAAGTGGCAGTGGCCTATCGAGAAAACATGTATTATCAAGGCTTACGAGATGTTTGCCGACTGGGCCCACGACATCAAAGACCCCACTTCCAAGAACTGGTATATGTTCCCCGAGGAGGGCCAGGTTGTGTCAAGGTAGTTGAGCTCTTACGAAAAACGGAAGCCAATCGGCTTCCGTTTCCTGTTATCTTCTTTTAAAAAGTAAATCAGTTGGATTACGTGGTGTTAGTTCACGCGCGAGAAATAGATGGTCTCGTCGTAGACAACAGTAATTTTTTCACCTGTTTCCTTTACTTTGAACTCATAGTCAATATAGTTCATGTGGATGACCAATTGGTTTTCTGTCAGCGATACTAATTCAACAGTTCTGCCACCGCCATTACTAAAGTCAACAGTCAGTATATCTCCGTTCATCTGCCAAGTGCCCTCCATAATCTGCGTAAATGTACGCTTCTCTTCGTCAAACTGCTGCAGTTTGAATGCACCCTTGTCGCCAAAGGTGAACTCCATGTACTTCAGGCTCTCCTTACCAGTTTCGGCATCGTAAATAGAAGGATAATTGTCCCAGTTCTCAATGAGATTCCCTGTCTTTGGGTCGGTAGCGTTACCAACGATTGCTTTCGTTCCCCAAGTGCCAAGAATGTACACGGGATCTATCACTTCTTCTTCCTTCTGCAACTTCTGCAACTCATAGGTGCCATAGCCAGCAACGGTGATATTGAAGCCGGATTCCGTGAGGGTGATAGTAGCCTGCATTGGCCCGGCAGACATTGTTCCACCACCATTCTCGTAGTCTTTAACGTTGTGGTAGCCTTCGTAGAAGTTGTAGATAATGAAGGCATTTCCCTCGATGCGGTATTTACCAACCAGGGTCTTTTCCTCACGGCCACGATACTCTCCACTACCATTGTAGTTGATGGCATATTGAGTAATCTCATCTTCAGAAAGTACCCACCTCAGGCAGTATTGCCAATGTTTTTCATTCGTAGGGTCAAGTACAATTCTGCTTTCGCCTTCAGGAGTAAAAGCAACGGCAGCCCATGAACCAACAAGATCGCCGGAATTGATGTCGCCACCCTGTCCGCCAGTTTTCTCAGCTACCATTTTCTGGAAAAGCTGCTCAATCTCATTGGTACTGCTGACACGCGTCATGACAATTTCGTCAGTACGACCGTTATCCAAATAGCGGCGAACTTTAATAGTATTACCGTTAAGGCTCAAAATATCGCCCTTGCGGGTTTCGCCGTTAACGTTAGCACTAAGTGTGCCGTTGGTCAGTGTCCAAGTCATGCTGGCAGACTGAGGTTGACGTGGATTCCATTTCTCGTCTGCCTTGGCTTTGTACTCTGTATAATTACCTGATCCGACGGAGGTAAAAGCCATGACGAAAATGTTGATCTTCGTTGAAGAGTTCTCATCTACGCCATACCAAGTACCTATCAACTGTTCGGGTGTAACCTGGCTTCCATTGCCACCATTACCATCCTTGCCAGAGTCATCGTCACCGCAAGCGGTAAATGCAAACACAGCAACTACTGCCATGAGCATCATAGAAAGAAATTTTAAATGTTTCATGTTCTTACTATTTAATTAATAAATCGATTCTTATTCGGGGCAAAGATACGAAGATTTTTGTTAACAAGTGCTGCCACACCCTTAAATAATGTTAACAGGCGAAGTATTTTGGACATTTAACTTTGATACCGTCAGTGCCAGGTATGTCAGGTAGACGACGGTCTACCGCAGAAGCTTACTCGTCAGGGCTTCGTGGCGATGTACAAGCACTCAGTCTTGGTGAGAGAATAGCAGGGTAATGTACGTCCTGTTGAGTCTTTGTAAGTACTGAGTCCAAATTTGGACTGAGTAACTTTCTCCCACGCAGATTCCATGTTTCTAATGTCACGCATCACGTGGTTGTGTTGTTTACCTGTCAGCTCGGCAATTTCGAGCGACGTCATTGTTTGTTCACTGTGTTCTTTCTATCTGACATGGGTCTGTCCCAAGGAATCCCGTTATCATCATAAAAAAAGAGCCAACCGAAGTTGACTCTTCTTATGATTTTATGCAAGGGGATTAGTTGGCGTCCTTCACCAGGCGGACGGAACTACCACAGCAACGGACATTCGGACAGTTGGAAGAAAAATAAGGATATCCTTTGTCGAATAAAATACAATACGCAGTATCATTATCACGATGGGTCGATGACCAATAGTATAGGTTGTTTCCAAATTCATAAACATAACTCATACTACGATAACCTGCAGCTGGCAGGAATACCGCACCAGCGGCCTCCATAGCGTCCCAATTCTCATTAGTAACGACGGTCCAATTGTCCAAACCGCTGACAAATCCTGTTGTCGAACTCACACCGTCTGGCAGTATGATGATACCATTTTTGCCATAGACAGTATGTGCTCCATAACTGTGGTTTTCAAATAGGTATTGCCACTCCTCCGTAGTCAGTGTGCGCCAACCACAATTAACCGTGTTGCCGCCATTGCTGATGGCATTGTAGCCCCAGTCAGCTTTTCCGTTTTCGTCGTACAGATTTTTGGTTTCGTCACCATAAGCGTAGTAGCCATCATTAGAATTACCGGTGGTACTAGGCCAGTACTGCCCAGCTATAGGAGTATAGTCACTAATACCGCTGGTGCCCCAGCCGAAGAGGCTGACGGTATTCTGACTTTCATAGTAGGAACCCACATTTTGGCTTGCGGTTTCAACCGTGCTGTATTGGTGTTCCATGAAGCTAAAGGTCCAAGTAACCCAACCGTCTGTTGTGGTGGCCTGCAGGTTGCCCTGCGAGAAGTACACTTGGTCGCCACTGGCATTGATTGTGAACTTGCTGTCGATAGCGCCAACAGGGGCAGGAGCATAAGTATACGGGCTTTCTGTGATTGCACCCTCTGTTCCTCCGATTGTCACAGTGCCGCAAGTGGAATTACTACCTTCACCCTTACCAATGCTGTTCGTAGCGTCGGCCCCCTTCGTGGCGGTGATACTGGTGACGGTGCTTGCAATGGTAATGGTACCGCATTGGCTCTTAGAGGAACTATCGAAGCCGTAACCGCTACCGATGCCTGCAGCTTTCGAGCCGCCAGTGGCTGTGACGGTAGCCGTGCCGCCGATGCTGATATTGCCGCAGGTTCCATTTCGACTGACACAGTAACCACTGCCGACACCTGCAGCTTTCTCGCCGCCCGCAGCTGTCACGTTAGCCGTGCCTCCTATCTCAATACCGCCTGTGATACCATCTTTCTTGCAGCCGATACCTGCGCCATATTGACCACCAGTAGCTGTGACTGTGCCGCCTGTGATGGTGATTTTGCCGCAATTGCGAGCGCCGATGCCTGGAGCCTCTTCACCGCCCGTAGACGTAATGGTGCCACCTGTGATGGTGATGGTGCCGCAACCAGATGATGCACCAATGCCCGGACACTGGTAACAACCCGTGGCCGTGATGATGCCTCCCTCAATGCGGATATTGCCGCAGTCGTAGCCATAACTACCACCGATACCTGCGGCCCATCCGTTGCTGCTGACATTGAGCCTGCCTGTAGAGCCCTGTATTGTCAGTGTCTTATTTTCAGGGAAGTAGATGCCCGCTTTGTGCTTGTCGAATCCCTTCACCGTATTCTCCGATCCGTCGGCCAGGATGATGGTGGCATCGCCCAAGCAGTTCAGTCCAGACCACCAATAGTTAGAGTCGTCCGTGCCGTTGATAGTCGCGTTGTCGAGCGTTACAGTGGCACCGTCGGCAATGGTTATCTTATAGTTTCCAGCGAGCGTACCTGTCAGAACAACGTTATTCTGTGCCTCATAATCGCCAGTAAGGCTAGCGAGGTTGACAACGTTCTTAGTCGCCCATCCACTTGGAATGCCGCTACTGCCTGTTGTCCATGAAGTCATTGACAGAGCCTTCGCAAACGTACCTGTGGCAGCCACGCCATCAAGCCAATTGAATGTACAACCGCTTGCGGATATGTCTGTAGCAAGACAGGTCACGCTATTTAGGCTTGAGCAGTTTTGGAACATGTATTGATAGCAATAATCGACCAGTGTAGTGGCAGAAAGAGTTGGTCCTGTTGTTAGACTTGTACATTCAGAGAACATAAATATACAGCAATTAGCTGCCAAAGTTTCTGCGGATATAACAGGCGCGTTAACCAGACCCGTGCATCCGTTAAACATTGATAAATAACAATATTCTGCCAAAGTCTTTGCAGGCAAATTCGGAGCGGTGGTCAAATGCGTGCAGCCATTGAACAGAGATTCATAGCAACTACGCGCTAACGTCGTGGCGGGAAGGAGCAACTGCTTGGTATCATGACTATATATATTAGTGTTACCATAGAACAACCTACAGAATGCAGACTCTCCTACACTTGTAATTGTAGCATAGCTACTTTCACTAAGCAGGCTCATCATGTTGCCATAGAGATAGCAGTCTTGAGAACAAGAGAATTTGCTGGTATGTTGCTCCCAATCATAATAGTAGAACCTTGTATTGTCACCACGGAAAGAGATGGTGTGGCCAGTGTTGACAGCAGGTGTAGTGGCATTGTCGCCTGAGAAGGTAAAGTCCGTCCATGAACCACCGTCAATACTGTACTGTAATGAAGGTTTGGGGTCAAGAGTGGACGTAAGTGTCACAGTGAATCCATTGGCCTTGGCCTCAAAGGTGAGAGGTCTCGTCAGTGTGGGGTCAGGTGCTGCGTTCTTGGTTAGCATGGTCAGTTCGCCCATCTGCTGGATGTTGTCGTAATCATCCTGAATGGCGTCAATCACCACTTTGTAATACTGATACGCAATAGTGTTGCTGGTAAGGTAGTAGTAGTCTGTGGTGTTTTCAGCCTTGAGCACATCGTCGTTTACAACTTGCTGAATAACTGTCCAATCGCCAGCAGCAGCAGCCTGTGCCGTGGCGTCATCGGCAAAGTTACCACCATAGACGGTCCAACTCTTCCAGTTACGTCCATAATTGGATCCAGTGTCGCCACCCGTTGTCAGGATGTATCCCGTCATCACGACGCTTGACGCTGTTTTCCACATCACCCAGTCTCTGCCAGAAGGATAAGAATAACCGCCATTAGTCAAACTACACCACTTGCTAGACTTGATACCATCAAGCAGCTTGTCATAGCCATAGCCTCCAGGGACATCATTTCCTTGATTGCCATCGATAACGGTAATGTTGCCAGCAGCCACTGGCATCAACATGTTAACACCGATGGCGTAGTAGTTGTTGTATGCAAAGTCGACGCTCGATCTATTGTAAATATAGCAGGCGCCACCTCCATCAGCTTTGAGCGTATAGGTGTCGGCAGAGGCATTCTCGTTGCGCAGGGCCACAAACAGTTCGTTGGTGGCAGTGGCGGGAGTGACAGTGACGTCGCCATAAGCGGGAGCTATATCACCATTTTTCCAGAGTTTGAACTCAGAGAGCTGCATGATATACTCACCATCATAGTTCTGGTTGCTCGAAATCTCAAAGCGGAAATACTGATACACACCTGGGGTCGTGACTGTATAATTGTATGCTTCGCAATTTTTCCCTTCCAAAGTATTATCATTGGTAACGGTGGCAATGGTCGTCCAATCATCACCACTATCCAGCTTAGCCTGCAGTGTCCAGTCTTTAGGATTTCGGCTAGGATACTCATAAGTGTCACCACCTGTAACCAGCGTATAGCCATCAACTTGTATTGCACTGGTAGTATTGAACTCAACATACCAATTACTTTCGAAAGTAGCAGTATGTTCTCCCTTTCGAGCACACCACTTGGTATTGATGTCTCCATCTAATAGCTGACCTACAGGGTTAAAACCACTACCGTAATATTCATTTGCAGAATTACCAGTTATGGTGTAACCTGAATGGTTGTTTGGTGCAGCGCTATACCCCTTCACCAACTTATTGCTGGCAGCAGAAATTGTCAGGCTGTTGACGTTGATAGCACTACCTACACCGTCCTTCAGTGAGAACTTCACGATAGCCACAGGGCGGGTGAAGTTCAGCGTACCGCTGAGAGAGGCATTGCCACCCTCTACGGTAACAGCGGCATCTGCCGTGAAGTAGAACAAACTCTCTACTGTACCATCCTGCGACGCGAAATTGAATGGACGTGGTTTGGTAGAGAAATAAAGTGTCTGATCATTAACGAGACCTGTGGCGTTAATATCACCCGTCAGCGTAGCACTATTCGAACCTGTAGTTGCAGGTGTCAACGTACCGATGCTAGTGGTGCTGACAGCGTCAGCATAGACATACACCTGGTCACCACTCTCCCAGGTAGACTTCAGCTTACCTGCATCAATGGCCTGAGCACGATTGCTCTTGTTTTCATTGATGCCTGCCTGCACCGTCAGGCGCAGGGTGCCAGGCAGTGGACGCAGGAAGGTCAGGCTGCGCAGGGTGCGGTCGAAAACACTCTCGCCCCAAGGCTGAATGAAGGTGACCTTGTCGCCCTCGAAGCGGATGATACTAATCTCGTCGGTATTCAGCTGTTGGGTACCGTCGGTAGTCTCAACGATAGCCTTGTTCTTGTTGTCATCACTCTGGGCGGTTGCTGGCATCACGATGGTCAGCAGCACCAGCGTCAGGATGCTCAGTATGCGTGTATATTTCTTCATATCCTGTCCTCCCCTATTTCTTATTGACAACCTTCTTGCCGTTCTTGATATAGATGCTGTTAGCTTTTGGCTGTTGGCCATTGTCAACCTTCCTGCCCTGCAGGTCGTAGATGCTGACGTTGCCGTCCTTGTCCGTCAGGTGCAGACTGCTGACGCCTGTCGCCTGGCTATAGCTCATGGTGATGGTTACCAGTCGCATGTCGGCAGTCATCGTGGTGCCGTCGGTAAACAGCAGCACGGCATTGTTGCCATCCAGTCTGATCTCGCTTACTATGCGCTCCACCTTCTCATTGTTCACGGTGAGCGTCTGTTTGGTGCCATTATTGTCGTCGGGTGTAGCACCGAAGGCTGGAGCCGTCATCAGCAGTCCCACAGCCAGCATAAGTATATTGCGTTTCATCATTTTCTTCCTGTTTTAGGGTTAATACTATGGCCAATTCTGTTGTTCTGGGTCTTGAGAATCAGGCAATGTGCCTGTAGGACTTCCATACAGCAAATGCGTCTGTTGCAGCAACTTGACGACCCTCATCGTCGGTTTCTGGTAATCTTTTCGTTTCATTGTTCTCGTTAGTTATTCATTAAAAAAAACTGTCCGCAAAGGTACAAAGAATTTACTTAAAGAGTGTCTTCCTACACTTTAAAGATTGTTAATGGCTGAAGCATTTAGAACATTTGATAATTTTGTCTGTCCATCATAAGCTACTGTCTTGCCATCTGTGGCAGTACCTCATTGGTTACCCAGCGCTTGAACGCCTTCGCCTGTGGCAGCTTGGAAGAGAGAATCAGCGAGTAGAGACCGCTCTCGTTGATGAGCGTTATTTTTTGGGCTCCACCAAGGGTGTCGCATTTTGCGACTCCCTGACAGAACGAATCGTTCGGTCAGCTTATCATCGTCATCGACATGGTCACGAATAGCTTTTTGGGTATTTGTATATCCCAGTA
>JAEEGL015304275.1_pt1 | contig 12825 bp, 5 predicted proteins | sample 9134231 | NCBI WGS metagenome assembly JAEEGL01 (sample SAMN16246548, study PRJNA631951) | gut metagenome | biome: gut microbiome; feature: rumen; material: fiber-attached | host: Bos | place: Iran: Karaj | collected 2018-10
AACGCCTTCTTGTCCATGTAGATGACATTGGTGCGTCGCTTGTTGTCCACTCTGTCGTTTCTTGGTGTATCCATCGCGTGTCCTTTATTTAAACAACTTACATCCCGCCGCCTTGAACTCCTCAATCTTAGCGAGGAGGTCGTCGATGGTTACTTCAAGGATTTCTGCCATGCAAGAAAGGCATGTGAACTTACTGCGCTTTGTTTCAGGTTCGAAGAGTTTCTTCGAAAGACCGATTTCGTCGCGGGACAGCGCCTTTTGGCAATACTGGCAGGTTTTGATCGCTGTCATTGTCTATCCTCGCAGAAACTCTGGGCGGACTTGATAGACGGCCATGTTCTTCTGCCCGTATTCCTTGGGGTCGATAATCTGCAACTGCGTCCTGATGACATGCCGCATTTCTACGGCAGGACGTAGGCAATACTGGACGAACTCCTTGGGGTCAATCTTGTCAGGACTTGTCGCATTCGGGAAGAAGAGTTTCAGGTAAGCCGTGCAAAGTCGACGAACGGCCTCAGTGTCGCGCGTGTCTGCTCCGATTGGGTACTCGACAAGCTGCTCGACGACCCCTCGGTACATCAGACACTCGGACGGTGTTCTCATCAAATGCATGATTTCGGAAAAATACTCGGTGTTGAGAGCCCAACCATCCATCTTGAGGTTCTCTGTCATACGTGGTATATTCCTCCCCTTCACGAACCCATGGAAGCGATCGAGCAAGGCAGATTCATGGAAAACCTCAGGGAGAGTCCGGAACATGTCCAGCTCCTCATTCATGTCTTCCTGGGGGATGTTGCCAAGCAGGATGATGCCGGCTTCACCCGTCACACGGTCACTTCCGAAAGAGGCTTCACCCTTCTCCATGTAGGCCTTGAGGGCACCCTGCATTTCGCTAGGATCAGGAAATTGGATGGATTGGATTTCATCGAGTGCGACGAACTCATTCGTGGCGACAAGTCCGTCTTGCCGCTTTGCGATATCTCTGAACATCTTGGCTCGACTCAATGTGCCGCCGCTCACGAGCCAGCCATATTTGCCAATGCTGCCGAAAAGATAGCTCTTGCCAGTTCCCTTCGGCGCCAGCTCAACGAGATTCACGCGCGGCTCGATGAAGGGTAGCAGCCGCGTGAGCATTGTATGCTTAGCCGTCCAACTCGAATAGCCTGCCGGATTGTAGTCGATGGCGCCAAGCAGAACATCCATCCATTCTTCCGCCGTGAAGAAGTCGCGGGCACGGCGGAAGGCGTCGAGATCGACCTTGTAGGGGCAGAAGTTTTTGAAGTCCAGCAACGAGTAGCGACCGTTCTTCTCACCGTTCTCGGGATCGGGCGGAAGGTAACTAAGTTGCACCAGCCCCCAACCCCCGGCCGTCCGCATAACATCGTCCTTGATGCGCGTCCAAACATAATTCTCGATGACCGTATCGCGGGACTGAAGTCCCAATTCAGGGATTTCAAATTGCCAGCGATCCTTCGCGACCTGGAAGGAGATGCGGATATTTGCCAGAAACTTGCGTGTTTCGCCTTTTTCGCGAGCGCTGTCCACCATATTGAGCCATTCCTCCCGGCGAGGAATGATTTGGGAGACATACTCACGGAGAGCAGTCGGATCGGAGATTCGCCCATCTGGTCCGGCCTTTCTCTTGATGATCCAGTCCCGAAGGAAAGACGGGACATTGGCCGCCTTAAACGAATCAACAAGCTTCTGATCCTTGTAGACAGTCGTCTGAGGGAATACCTCCCGAAGTTTGTCCGTGTTCATTCTAGAATCTCCTACAGTTCGTCGAAATCCTTGACAACCTCAATCTGTCCTTCATTCGAAGTCGGCGCGGACAAGGATTCGGGCTGGACGAAGTCACCTTCGTACTTGCGACCAAATACCACAAATGGAACCAAACGTTCCTCAAGCGATGCACCACCGTGACGTTCAAATCCCGGCGAGCCCTGTCTGGAAAATCGACGGTATCCCTTGACACAAAGATGCCTCCCGTCTCCAGACACCTCGAATCGAGAATCGTCGACAATCTTGTCTTCCGGCTTTTCGGCGTGGCGCCAGTCATCCACCGTCACGCATGAGAGTGACTGTTCCTTGTCCGGTGCGATTCCTTCACCAGAAAGCCCGGACTCGTATGCGAGAATGGCAAGCCGACTAGCTCCGTGATCGCTCGTGAGGACGATGCGTTCCCACTTCTTTAGGAGATTGCGGATTCGCGCGAGAACGACCTCTTCGACAATCCGCATCTCTTCGCTGAACCCTGCGGCCGAATCCATTTCTGCTGAATGGAATACGTCATCCAAATCTCCGATCTTTTCACATCGCGAATCGTCGGGGAATTCGGGAGTAGCGTCAGGTTCGGCGGGAATGATCGACGAGATCACCCGGTTGAATTCGGTGGATGTCGGCAAATTACCAGACACGCATTTCGCCTCCCTTACTTGGATGCGGTTCGCGTTGGCCCGGCCTACAAGGAACGGGATCCACTCTGCCCCCATGCCATCAACGACGAGGACAAATGCTCCCATGTCACTCTTGAACGATCCCAGGGCCGAGGCTCGGTGTTCCAGATCGACGATTGGGAACTCTGCCAATGCGGCGTTCTCGCAGGCCGAGGGATCGATTCGGTTCTCGGCCTTTCGGCGACGATAGTCGTGAAGATATCGGTCGGCCGTCGGACACCCGGTTCCGACATCGCCGAGATAGGCGGCAAGCCACGTGCTGCGTTTCACGGCTTCTGATTGACCTGCCATAAAACGGCGAACCCACTCCCTCTGTTCGCACACCAGTCCCAATTCCATCCAAGGAGCGAGGCGTGAATCTGGGACGGCCGTCGAAGCGGCAATCATGGCTTCCTGCGCGGCCGTGACTTCGGTTCGGGAAACACCAAACTCGCGAATCGCAGTCGCTCGTTCTGACGCCAGTTCAGCGGCGTTCGGAGAATTGATGTCGGCGGGAGCCGGGACAAGCCAGGCGTCTCGAAAGTCGGGTGCGAAATCGCCGGGATGCTCCGCTGCCACACGGGCAAGCGCTCGCGCGGCATAGCCGCCCTCTTTTGAAATACGGCGAAGCAGGGCAAGATAGACGGCGCGCTCTGCGTCGTCCTCAAGCTTCTCCCAACGGGCGAGCGCGAACCGCCCCGCGTTGGGAGCTCCTTCGGGAAAGAAGCGCCGGGCCAACTGGGCTTCCACATCCAGACCGACGGTGTTCCGGAGAATCCATTCGAGCACCGCCTCATCGGCGTCTGGAAGGGAGAAGTGGCAGAATGTCTCGAGGAAGGCACGGTCGCCGCGCACCTGTCGCACGGTCGTCAGATCGACGCCGGGGAAATCATAGTCATTGAACCGAACGGTTGCGCGAGATTCTGACTCCGTGTTCAATCCATCCTCCCGTGCGCGCAACCAGTCGCGAAGCGCGGGGGGCGTTCCGACATCCCCGAACCTCTCCGCAAAACGGGCGGGCAACAGGGATATTCTGGGTGGATGTGGGGAGTCAGCCGATCCTTCGAGCCAGAGATTGCCGCGCAGGGAAGGGTTCGTGAAAACGGTCAGCATCTCCGGCCAGGTTGAACGGAGAATGGCCACGAGTTTTCCTTTTCCCAGTCGGTCAGCAAGACGGAGAAGAATCGCAAAACAACGTTTGCGGCTCTCAGGTTCAAGAAGGCCGAGGTATGCGTCGAGCCCGGTCAGGATCGGAGTCTTGCCCTGGGCGCGGACGGCGGAGAATCTCGGTTCGAGAAAGTCGCGGAAGAGCGCCTCCGGCATGACGAGGAAACATTCGCCGCTGACGAAGTCGCCGACACGGACGCGCTCGAAGGAACTTCCAAGCGCTTTGCGCGCCGATGCCTCACCTGCGGGAGACAGGCCTGTGACAATGCGGCCGCGCGGGGCATTGGTGTCTCCCGCCAGGCGCTGGCAGATGTCGGAAAGTTCCATGAGACATTCTCCCTTTGTGACTTACCGCAACAGCCCGATTCCAGCTTCGGGCAGCTTGGCAACGATACCCAGCAGGGCCACCTTCGCCGCCTTCCCATCCATCGCGTCCACGGCGCTCTTTACCTTGGGCAAAACGTCCTGTTCGTAGCTGCCAACGGCAAAAGCATCGGTTGCCTTTTCGCGGTCGGGATGTTCGCGCCAGCCGTTCGGCTGCTTCCCGCAGTCTTCGGCAAGCCATTCGGCGAAGGGCTGGGCCGGAAGACCGAGCTTTTTGTAACGGACGGGCATGAACCTGTCGAGGAAGCGTTTGTCAATCTCCGCGCTCGAGAGCTTTCCTATGTGCTTTAGGGCCGCAAGTGCGGCCGATCGTTCGGATTCCGTCGAGGAGGACGGAGAGGCGAGAACACGCAGCGTGGCACGTCCGATGGCGGAGTCTTGAAAAAGGGTTTCCGCAGGGCGAAGCGCGACCGCCGCCCAAGCGTCGGGCGAATCGCTTCCTGTGGCCGCCTTCCATGCGCTGGCAAGACGAGCCGCGAACGATTCGGCGGCCCGCTTCTCCACAATTTGCCAGACTTCGTCCCGGAAAGTAGCTGCATCGTGAGTGGTCCACGCCTGCTTGGCCGCATCGTGAACGGCGCGCCAATCATCCGTCGAGAGGGATCGTGCTGTTTCCGAGTCGGCGAAGAGGCCAGCAAGAACTTCGAGGGCCGCCTTTCGGGAGGCATCCCGGAAAAATGCCCGATACCCGTCCGATTCATCGTTCAGCAAAGTTGCTGTCGCGTCTATTTCGGGAACGGTCGGAGTTTCGCTGACGAGGAATTTCCCGAGCTTGCCGACGAAGGGGGTCTTCTGGGCAAGCGCGTCGAGCGAGACATGGTTGTCTGTGAGGACGGCCTTGCGAACCCACCCCAGAGCTTCTTCGTAGTCCGTCCATCCCGCCACGGGGCCGTGTAGGGCACGCACGGCGCGTACGAACCGCCACCGAGCCTCGATCTCAGCAAGTCCCTCCGCGACGTCGACCTCCGTCCAGAGCCAGCCGGCCTCCGGCGCGAAACGGCTTTTTACGGCATCCCGCAGTCGAAGACCGTCAGCGTCTCCGATTTCGGCGGCAAGTGCCTTAGCGGCGGGCGCCTTTTCGACAAGCCAGCGGTCAAACGCGGCCGCGAACGCTTCTGGAACAAGATACTTGGCGACGGCCTCCTTCACGCCGGGGTTCTTTTCGGGGTCGAGCAACTCTCCAACGCGCTTGGTCTTTTCCAGCCTTCCAGCATCCTTGCTTTTCACTGCCGACGTGCGCATCACGGAGCAGAGATTGTCGATGACTTCGCACACGGAGTCCTCCGCGACTTCCGTTCCCAGCGATCGAATGTAGGGTGGAAGCATCCAGAGGGGCACCCTGTCCGAGCGGTCTCCAAGACTCGGGCCAAGCTGCGAGACGATTCCTTCGGGCGTTGCGGAGGAATCCGCAACCAGTCCAAACAGCTCGGCGACATGCTTGGCGAACAACCGTTCCTCGCGGCAAAGCTTGCAGACAAGCTTCTCGTCGCGAATGTCTCCACCATCCGCCTCGACGACCTTGGCGATAATCTCCGCAAGCGTTGTCGAATCCAGAGGCTGCGTCACCTGTCCGTTGGTCCATTGCAGACCGCGTTCGAGCCATGGGCGCAAGGCGAATCCCATCACGAACGCGGAATAGGCGTTCTTTTCCAGACCCCACGGTGCGCGGCGCAGTTCAAGGTGCGCCTTGCGGACGGAACAGGGCGTTCCTTTCGAAATGGCGTTATCAATCCTCTTCTTGAAGAAATCCCGAAGAGCCGTGAGCGGATGCTGCGGATTTGCGGAGAACCACTCGTCCTTCCACTCGATCTTCTGCGCCTTGAACCGCTCCACCATCGCCTTGAACTGGCCAACGGCAACGCCGATAAGGCCGGCTTCAGCCCATTTCGCGGCGGCGACGAGCTTTTCGCCAAGCGCGGTCGTCAACCCTTGTGAATAGGCGTCAGGATTGAGCGGAAGCCATTTGTCCTTGGCGGCGATAAGCCGGGGTTTGAGCGATGTGGGGGCGTTGGCCGTCCACGAAAGTCCGCTCTGGACGGTCGGCTCGCCGTCCGCCATATCTGGCAGCACTAACGCAACAGAGACATCGGGTGCGCGAATCGCCTTGTACCAGTCGGACAACTCGTCCTTGATCTGTTGCTCGAACGAGTTGCGCGTCGTTTCATCGCTCGCCCGTTCCAGCCGGGCTTTGAGCGTGACGAAGTCCTCCCATCGGCTCTCCCGCTTGTCGCAGAAGGACAGGTTCTCGCAATAGACGACGGCCACGCGGAGCCCCGAGAACATCCGCGCGATATCCTTTGCCTTCTCGGGCAGGAGCAGCTTCCCCGCATGATTCTTGGCGAAGAGCGCCACGACGGACACCTTGTTCCCTTGCGCTGGCGAGCCGTCGCCAAACTCGGCAAGTCCCTTCAAGTCGGATTTCCTAAACGCGGCCACATCATAGCCGCGGACCACGTAGCGCTGGGAATCGCCGTAGTTTGAAACAATCTTCTGTAGTTCGGCCCCCGCCATATCGGCAACGAGGCCCCCGAACTTACCGCGCCAGCGTTCCTTTTCCTCTTCGAGGCCTTTCGTGTCTCCTTCCACATAACGCTGGATGAAGCCGTTCACGACAGCGAAGCAATGCCGCTCCTTTTCAAGCGTTTCTACAATACGGGGAACGCTGCCGACGGGAATGGCTCCATCGCCCTGGAAGGCCCACTTGAGGTTCTCCACAGTTGGCGCGACAAGATCAAGATTCGCCCCTTTGCGATCCATGAGTGTGTAGAGAAGAGCCGCCTTGTAGACGCGCTCTTCGGGATCTCCGTCCTCCCATCTGAAGGCTTTCTTCTTCCCGGCGAAGTCAACCTTGATTTCTATGGCGGAAGGATCGGGATTGACGCCTTCCATGGGTCTTTCCACGAAGTAGTGCCATAGGTAGTCCACCGCAAGCATGCGTCGGCCTTCGACCTCCGGGCCGCCTTCGAGAAGGAATCGCTCGAACTCGCTTTCCTTGCCCTTGGCGCGCAGGAAGTCGAAGAACGAACGGACATTCTGCCCGACTTTCTCGGAAAGCTTCAGGAGTAGAATTGCGCTCATTGGATGCAGCGGCAGAACCGCTGCGAAGTCGTCTGCCCGTTCGACGGTCCCCTCAGGAATCCGCGGCATCATATAGTTTTCAACCATCCCCGAGACACCGTTCCAGAGTCTGTCCCGTTCAAGCTTCCAATCTGCCTCGTGCTTGTGCAGAAACGCGTTCTCACCCAGCCGAAATACCCACCCAGCCGGAATTTCGATGGAGAGGGACTCGAATCGGCCGGTCACTTTCTCGGCGTTCTTCACCCCCGAGGCAAAGAAGGCCGAGAGTTCCATGTGCGTGGTGGGAACGAAAAGGAACCCGCACTGCTGCGCCCTCTCCTCCGCAAGCTTCTGGAATGTCATTAGGTCGCCGTTGGCCTTGTCCACATAGTCCGAAAACTCGTCCCAGATGAACACGACCTTCGCCAGTCCGTTTTTCTTCCGAAGGGCATCGATCCAGTCGAGCAGTTTCTCGGCCGAAGTGGAAAGAAAGACGTTGTCGCGCTGCAGGACACGGTCCGCGTCCTGCAGCAGCCCGTCGGCGTAGGCACCGCCCTCGGCTTCGACCTTGGTGCGAAGCGTTGCGGCGTCCTTGATGTCGGATGTCAGATGGCGCAGTTCACCCTGAATGCCGTTTCGTGTCTGGAAGAACACTTTCTCGTCGCGCTCGACGCGGCGCAGCAGCTCCTCCGCGCCTGAGATCGCAGGCACGTCCAGCCCCGCCTGCCGGCAGGCGTCCAGGACTGCGCGCTCAATTCGCCAGATGAGCTGCGGTCCTCCGCCCACGTCATCGCTTCCGTATTCGTAGACGCAGAGGACCTTTTTCTTGCGCCAGGCACGGACGCCGTCCGCGAGCTCCTTGGGCAGCTCTTTTTTGTAGAGCGAGAAGAACTCCTCCACGCGGCCGTCCTCGTCCGTGAAGAGCTTCTGGAGAACCAGTGCTGCGTAGGTTTTCCCTGAACCGTAGGTGCCGGTGATCCAAACGGAGCGCTCTCCTTTCTCCAGCCGCGTCAGCAGTTCGCGGAGAATCTTCGCAAATGACTTGTGCGGGTAGAAGGAAAGCCATGTACGCTGCGTTTCGTTGATTCCCTCCTTCGTCATTATTGGACGATATTCGGGACGGGGCTCTAGGAAATCCGAGTAGTGCGTCATGTCGTTTCTCTTTCCAAAATGGTTTTGTGTGGCCGTGGCGGTCAGGCGTCCAGCATCAGCTTGACTACGTCGTCGCGGGTCTTGCCGTCGTTGTCGCCACGGAAAACCTGTACTTCGTCAAGCCCCTGGGCGAAGCGAACCCGGAGAAAAGCCGGATATCGGTCGGCGAGACCGACCGCCAGTCGCTTGAACGCCTCCGGCCCTATACCAAAAGCCGCGAGGGGTGAGACGAAGGGTGCCGATGCATCTGCCGTCATCATTGCCGTCACTGAGAATGCGTTCCGCTCTGCCGTCTCCGCCATCACGAAAAGCCCGAAGAGAAGCGCCAGCGGCTCAGGCTCGCGCGTCTTGCGCATTAGCGCCGTGACGCTCCGGCCCTTCTCCCGCACGGCTACCAGAGGAGCGTCCCCAGTTCCGAGCGGAGATTTTGTGAGTGTATCGTTGAGCGCGGAGATGCCGCCCTTTTTCGTCGCATCCTTGATGTCGGTTCCCAGAAGCGCAAACTGCTCGTCCCGCGTGTACCAGCGGCCAAGCTCCAATTGCGTCACAAGCCATTTGACGATGGCCGCCCGGTTCGCGAGCGCGATCCAGATGCAGTCCCAGAGAAGCTTTGAGTCGGGGCCATGTCGTTCAACCAGTTCCATCAGCGGAAGCGTGGCGCAGGTCTTCTCGTCCATCAAAAGTGCCTGACGGAACCACGCTCTTGCGGCTGGAATCATTTTGCTGCCCAAAGCAGATACGGTAGGATTAGACAAATGATCCACACTTTCCGAATAGCGGGAAATCCATTCGGCTCTCAAACCAAAATTGTTGTACTTGTTGATTGAGGTCAGTTCTGCATTCGCTGAAGCGTTTGTACTCATTGATTTGAATCTCCAACATCCCCAGTCTGGGCTGTGACAGTTGAGACAGTGGATGCACTTGTTTGGGTTGACGGATGGGGCGGTGCCGGCAAAAGAAAGGGCGCCAGTTGGGCATTCGACTTCGCACGAACGGCAGCCGACGCAGGAGAGTGCCTTGAAAATGCTTTGGCGAACGAACTTGGAAAAGTCATGCAGATCGCGAGGGGAACCGAACTTCGCGCGCATTGTGGCGATGTTCGCCGGATTGCGCGTCGCCAGCGGTTCATCCGGGGTTGTTGCCGTAATCGTGATTTCAATCGTCCGATTCTCGCCGTTGCTCGGGCGGTCGATGAAGAAGCGGTATGTCTCAAGGTCGCTCTTGTCATGGATGTCCGCAGCCCGTATGGTTCCAAGGGTTGTCAGCCAGATTCGGACGCGTGGAATGTAAAAGGCAGGGAAGGTCCATTCGATCGAATCCCCGGCAATCTTTTCGGAAGGCCTTGCGATCTTCTCCTTGAGCGTCTCGCCGCTCTTGCGCGCCTGCCAGCCGGCGGTTGCAAGATAGTCTTCCCGCTCCTTGGCCGACTGAAGGGGTTTGTCCACCGTGTCGAGGATGGCCCGATTGTAGGGGGCGATGGCCTTGGGATAGATTGCGTTCACGAACCAGGCGTATTTCTCCGACGCCTCGGGACAAAGAATGCAGCCCACACGGGGAAGCCCCTGCCGATAGGCGCGGTTGACGGGAAGGTTTTCCGCGAACGTGTAGAACCAGAGTTCGTGCGCGCTCCACTTGAGGATCGGGTAGGCGTTCACTTGCGAGGCGTTTTTCACGCCGACGCCGATCTCGTCGTATTCGGCCCGCATCAGACTCTCCTCTGCGCGGACGCCGAGAAAGGCAGCGGCTCGAATCTTGGCCAGTCCTGTCAGTTCGCGGAGAGCCAGGATGGCGGGCGTGGACTTGTGGACGGAGCAGCACCAGCGGACGGTTCGCGAAGGCGGCCCGAAAACGCGCCAGTTGTCGAGCGCGCGGGTGTCGGCCTTTGCACGGATGAACGGGCGGTCCGGGTATCGCTTCTGGATGTCGTCCCACATCGCGTATGTGTCCGGGAGTTCCATATCGGTGTCGGAGAATATGACGGGAACGGAAAGAGGAAGCGCGCGATGGCAGAGATCAAGCAGCAGGACGCTGTCCTTGCCGCCGGAGAATCCGATGTAGGCGACGGAACTGGCGCGCGCGTATTCATCGAACATCTCCTTGAGGCGTTTGAGCGTATCGGCGACGAGCGCGTCCATGAGGGGGCGGCTCTTCTCGTCCGCAAGCATCCCCGCCACGTCCACGGGCTTCAGCGTCGTTCCCTTCTTGGCGAAGAACTCGGGGGAGAGTGGTCGGCCGTACTGTGTCTTGGCGAGCCGGGCGATTTCTTCGCCGTGGTAGAGATAGACATTCTGCTTTGCCCAGCAGATTGGGCGCGTCTCGTTTTCATCGAACTTGAAATGGGTGTCGAATCCGACAAGTTTCAGTTCTTCGGCGAATACGGGGCGGATTTCGTTAGCGACCCGCTTTTCGCTCTTCGTGTTGAGAACGTAGCCACCCGTCTTCTTGTCCCAGTCAAAGGAATACATCAGTGCGCCTCCCTTTCTAGAAAGGCCTCGATTTCTCTGCGGCAGTTCTTCGTGAGTCGGAAACGGATGTTGTTTTCCTTCAGGAATTCGAACGCATCATCAACGCTTTGGGTGTACGGGTTGCGGGCGCAGTAGATGCCAAGTGTGTAGTCAAGGACTTCTTCCGGTGCAATCGGGCGAGGAACGAGCAGAGCCGTCACGGCGAAAGGGGTCACGCCGTGGTTGGCGACATTGACGCCGGGGCAAAGATGCGCCGCCACGCTCGCCGCCAGTTCTGGCGTCCAGCGGTATGGGATTTCCGGTAGCGAGTCGAGCGTCGCCGCGCCAAGCCCGGCCATCGGCAGCATCGGTGCGGACCCAAGCGCCTCATTGAGAGCGTGTTCCATCGTGGCGGTCTTTGCGTCGCCCCAGCTTGACGCCTCGCGAAAGTCTGCGACGGACATCCAGTGGTCACGGTCAAGGCGAATAAAGCGTGGCGCGAGATGGCCGAGTTGCGCTATCTTCGCCTCGCGGGTTCCGGCTAGGCCATAAGTTTCAATCGAATAATGCCAGAAGTCGGCGTTTGTGAATACGCCCGAAAATGCCGACTCTATCTGGGAGAGAAGAGTGCCCCCCTCTGCTTCCTTGGACGGTTGATTCCATTCGCGCATGTTTTGCGGACTCGCCATGCTCGCGTTGCCACCAGATGGCGTAATGTACCTCGCCCGCGCACCAGAACCTTCCCACTCGCGTGGAGCCGCACCGTTCACTTTACGCCAAACGGCATCAACCGCCCATTTGAGTGAGTAGCCGGGATCGAGTGCGTAGTCCTGCGCGAAGTCGCAGCTGTAGCGCTCTGAAAGCGCGGAGCAGAGCGAGGCGGCCGTCAATGGAGCTCTATCCGCATCGGCTTTGTTCGCGATGTCGCGGATGGTTTCGCCAAAGTCATCTGGCAGGTAGAATTCGGCAAGCATCTTGAACGAGATGTCGCCGTTTGCATCCATTTCGGGAATCGCCTCTGGCTCGAATACACGCATAAGCGCGACCAGTTCGTCGCGAGTCACATTCGAGAAAGCAGGATTGTCCATTAGAGATTCGACACCGGCAGTCCCGCTCTGCGAGACCGTCTCTCGGATATGGCCGCACCAAAGGGGCAACTCCTTCGACGGCACAAAACCGTCTCGCACGACGATGGGAATCCCGTCAAACACGGTGATTATACGGCCCTCCGACTCCAGCACCCACTTGGCAAAGGCGACACGTTCTTTCTCGGAGGAAAGACGCGTTGGGACGGATGCAAGCGATTCGCCAATCAACGAAACGGAAGCGAAGCCGGCCTCCGCGACGAGGTGGTCGGCTTTGGAGAGGATTGCGGCCATTGCGGTCTTCGGGGCGACGGATTCCGCCGCAAGCCAAACGCCGTTTCGAGCGCGAAAAAGGACGGATTTCAACTTTCCAATCATTCCGCGGGACAACGATCCGCACCGCCCTTCAAGAAGACGCAGGGCGCCATCGGAAAAATCGAATCCTTCCGGCCAATGCTCTTGAATATCTTCGAGGAAGCGTTTCATGTCATGCTCTGGCAACGGTGAGGCTGGACAGTTCTGCTTGCTTCCTTTAGAAACTTCATGCGTGTTTTCTTTGGATGGCACTCTGTGTCCTCCTCGTGGGTGTTCTCCGTCTTTCGTCGCCCATCGCGAGAGCATCCTGTCCAGCTTTGACTTATCGCGTTGGAACCATTGGGCCGTTACGAATACAGGACGGCCACGGCGGGTGGCAGCGTCGCGCCAGAAAAACTGTCTCAGCGATAGGGAGAACACCGGCGTGTCGTGGCGCGGTGTCATCCCAAGAAGCGTGCGCGTTCCCTCCAACGTCAGCAACTTGTCGAAATCATCGTCAGGAATGCGGTCTTCCGCAAGTGCCGCAAAAAGTTCCCGCTTGGGGTATGCGGTGTAGGGTTCTTTCTCTGGGCGTTCCCTGGCATCCTTTACGGGCTTCGGCGGGACCGTCTCTGCGAGGCTCGAGAGAGGAGGAGTCGGCGTGACTGTCTCGGCCACAGACGATGGAGGCGTTCCTACTGCGTCGTTGCTCCCGTTTTGTGGTGCTTCGGATTCGATGGCAGCCTCATTCGGTGGGAAGCCCGCAGCCTCAAGCAGCAGTCTGATTGATCTGAGGCAGCCGTTGGC
>JAEEGL015624654.1_pt1 | contig 12825 bp, 9 predicted proteins | sample 9134231 | NCBI WGS metagenome assembly JAEEGL01 (sample SAMN16246548, study PRJNA631951) | gut metagenome | biome: gut microbiome; feature: rumen; material: fiber-attached | host: Bos | place: Iran: Karaj | collected 2018-10
GTGAGCCCCGGCAGAAACACCAGCGTCGCGCGTCCGGGCAGGATATCATTGGTCCAGTATCTGATCCGGCCGCTCGGGGTCTCCAAAGTCTTTTGAGTCATGACGTGCGCCCTCCCTGTTTCCCCGGTCTGATCTGTCAGTAACATATTATATCTTTCCGCCCCATTTGAGAACCCCCTGCGGCCCGCCAGGAACGGTTCCGCGGCAAACGTTTTATCTTTTCCGTTGCTTATGTTTTATGCTTCGTTTTCTCCATGCCGCACAAAAGACCGGAAACAGCATACGCTGTTCCCGGCCTTCTTTCTGTCTGTATTATTCAGCCGTCTGTCTCTCCGCGGATCATCTGCCGGTTATGGCTCTTCTCGCGGCGTTGAACACCTCCGCGCGCATGTCCAGTATCTTCGAGAACAGAACGTGCTGGGCGTAATAGAGAGTTATGCCGTTCACGCGGTCTATCGCCATATAGGCGCCCGCGGCTCCGCTCCAGCCGAAATCGGTGGTCCCCTGCTTCGGATCCGGGACCCTCACCCCGAGCCCGTAGCTGTAGCCCGTCTGCCAGAAGGTCTTCTTCTGTTCCGCGTTCAGCATATCCGAGGTCATGAGGTCGGTGGTCTCCTGACTGAGAAGGATGCCTCCTTTTCTAAGGGCCTCCATGAATTTCACGTAATCCTCTACAGTGGAGATGCAGCCCGCTCCCCCGCTCTCGTATTCGCTGCCAATCTTGTACGGCCAGCATCTGCAGTCGACGTTGCGTATCTCCTTGCCGCAGTTTTTCCGCTCGCGGGTGAAGATATCGCACTGGTACTGGGCGCACACCGTATCCAGCTTTTCGGCCGGCAGAAGGAACGTGGAGTCCTTCATTCCGAGGGGCTCGAAGATGTTCTCGCGGACGTATTCGCCGAACCTCTTGCCGCTGGCGATCTCTATGACCGCCGCCAGCACGTCGAGGCACAGGCTGTACTCCCAGTGCTCGCCCGGCTCGAAAAGGAGAGGCTCCTTCGCGAATGCCTTCGCGGCCTCCACCGTTGGGCATCTTCCGTCCGTCTTCTCCCAGAGCTCTTTGAAGCACTTCGCGTCGGTGTCGTAGGAGAAGCCCGCCGTCATGCAGAAGAGGTCCTTTACCGTGATGACGTTTTTGGCCGGGACGAACTCGCCGCCGACTCTCACTGCTCTCTTCGGGAATGCCGGGTCCGGCACCAGCTCGCCGCCGGTGTGCACGTACATGTTCCTGTATTCCGGGATGTATTCGTACAGGGGGTCTTCAAGACGGATGACTCCCTTCTCGACCAGCTGCATGCCGGCCGTTGCCGTTATGGGCTTGGAACAGGAGTAGATGTTGTAAACTTCCTTCCCGTTCATGGGGATCCTGTTCTCTATATCCGAGTATCCCGCGAAATGGCGGTATACCTCTTTCCCGTCTTTATAGATGATGCAGTCGTTTCCCGGTATCTCGTAATCGGATATGAAGCTGTCTGTGAGTTTCCTTACTTCCTCGAACATGTCGTTTTTCCTCCCGGATGGATCATCCTTATATTTCTTCCCGGCGCTGCTCCGGACGGCCGTCATACGGCGCCGGTCCCGCTGCCGTGCTGCCTTATAAACTGGTTCACGCACTTTTTGAGGTCGTTCATCGTTTTTTTCTTGCTGCCCTTCCTGTAGATGAAGTACTGGTTCGAACAGCCCTTCCAGTCGGAGGTCCTTACGAACTTTATGCCGTCGTACTGCGCGGGGACGTTCGTAGTGCTCACCGCGAGGGGCATCATCCTGGCGAGCTGGAAAATGGTGTTGTCGTTGCCCGTGAAATGCATCTTTTTAAGTTTGAACCCGTTCTCCTTCGCGGCGGTCTCGAACGAGCTGACCGCCTTCATGTCCTGAAGATCGGAGGTGTCCGGGAACGGGAAAACGAAGGTGAAGTCCCGGAACTCCCGGAACGGCGCCTCCGTCAGGCCCGGCAGGTACTCCTCGGAGATCCCGAGATAGTTCTCCCGTTCGCTCAGCAGGTATTCTATCTCGACGTCGGAGTTCGCTATCTGGTCGCCGAAGTATTCCTCAGGTACGACGTCCTCGTGAAGCGTCGCGAAGAACGCGTCGAGCTGGCCGGACTGCAGGAGGTTCATAAGGTTCCGCGGGCCCATCTTCACTATATCTATCTTCACGTCCGGATTATCGTACATGAAGGACGCTATGATCTGCTGCTCGTAGATATTGCCGTATCTTGGCTGGACTCCGATACGCATGACGTTCTCGTGGGTGAATTTGAGCTGGCGGGCGAGCTCCGTCATGTAATTGTATTCCTTTGTGATCTTCTGGATTGAGTTTATAAGGACCTTTCCCTCCGGCGTCAGCATAAGGTCGCTCGTCTTGCTGCTCCGCACGAAGAGCCGCACCCCGAGCTCCTCCTCCACGTTCGTGACGTACTTGGATATTATGGACGGGGTGCACAAGAGGCTGAACGACGCGTCGAAATAGCTCTTGTAGTTCACCAGTTCGCTTATGACTTCGAGTTCCCTGATCCTCATCCTCCGGACCTCCTCACGGTTCCATGAAAGAATACTGACGGGCGTACGGGCGGCCTTCCTTCGTGCCGCCGCGTATATTATACACCATCAGGGCGGTCCTGTGTCAGCAAAATGAACGGACGCGGCCGAAACATGCCGTTCCGGCCGCGTCACGCGTTTCAGGTATCTTTACAGTGCCGCTGCGGCGCCCGTGCGCCGGCCGTCCGTGTTCAGATGCGGCCGAGGTTCACGGCGATGTCGTGCGCGGGTCCGGTCGCCGCCGGGATGTTCTGCGGGGTGATGCAGTCGCCCACGGCGTAGAACTCGGGAGCGCAGAAGTTGAGGGCGTAGGCCTCTTCCCTGAGAGGTCTCTGGCCCACGGCGTATATGACGGATTCAGCTTCGAAGAAGCGCTCGCCGTCCGGGGTCTCGCAGCGCACGCCCTTGTCCGTGATCTCCACGGCCTTCGTGTTGAAGTTGATCGTCATGTTGTACTTGTTCATCTCGTTCTTCAGGCCGAGGGTATGGAGATAGTTGCCGCCGTCGTTGATGGTGTCCATCATCTCGACGATCTCGACCTTGCGCCCGAGCATCGTGAGATAGAGCGCGAGCTCGTCTCCGACGAGTCCGCCGCCGAGCACGACCGCGGTCTTTCCGACCTTCTCGGGATGCACGTAGGCGTCTTCCGCTCCGATGACGTTGGCTCCGTCGATGCCGGGGATCGGCGGCTTTACGGGACGCGCGCCGAGCGCGGCGACCACGACGTCGGCGCCGAACTTCTCGGCAAACTCAGGCGTGACTTCGGTGTTGAGCCTGATCTCGACTCCCGCCTTCTTCAGGCAGCTTATCTGGTTCTCGATGTATTCCTCGAGCTTGTGCTTGAAGGGCACGTTCTGCTCGCAGCGTATGGCGCCGCCCAGCCGGTCCTTCTTCTCGCATATGGTGACTGTGTGTCCGAGGCGCGCCGCGGTGAGGGCGAGCTCCATGCCGGCGATGCCGCCGCCCGCCACAAGGACCTTCTTCCTCGGTCCGTACTGGGCCGCCGCGTAGAGGGTCTCGTGCTCGTGGCCGCTCTCGGGGTTGACGGCGCAGTACTTGACGCCGTGGGACTGCTGTTTGGAGAAGCAGTTGAGGCAGCGCAGGCAGACCTTGATCTCGTCTTCCCTGCCGGTGCGGATCTTGTTGGGAAGGTCGGGGTCGGCTATGAGGCTGCGGACCAGTTCGACTACGTCGGCCGTTCCGGAGGCGATGATCTCCTCCATCTCTTCAGCCTCGCCGATGGCGCCGATAGTGGCGACGGCGGTCTTTACGTTCTTCTTTATCTCTTTTGCGTACTTGACGTTGCAGCAGTCGCCCAGGAACATGGTCGGATGGGTGACGGTGAATACCTCGGGCACCTCGTGGTTGCCGGCGGAGACGTGGATGAGGTCGACGTGTCCTTCCAGCTGCTTCGCTATCTTGACGCCCTCTTCGACGTCGTAGCCGCCCTTATGGCACTCGCTGCCGCTTATGCGGATCTCGATGGGGAAGCCGGGGCCTACGGCCTTGCGGCAGGCGTCGCAGACGGCGACGACTATGCGGGCGCGGTTCTCGATGTCCGGGCCGCCCCATTTGTCGGTCCTGGTGTTTATGGACGGAGAGAGCCACTGATGGAGGCCCCAGCCGTGTCCGGCGTGGATGAGTATCATGCCGTAGCCGTACTTCTTGGCCATCGCGGCGGCGTCCGCGAAACGGGTGATGATGCGCTCTATCGCCGCGTCGTCCGCGGGCATGATCATGCGGCCGCGGAGCTCCATCTCGACAGGGCCGTATGCTCCGCCTTCACGGAGCGTACCGCTGCCGGCGACCGCGGAGTTCGAGTTCGCGTGCATGCCGACGTGGGACAGTTCCGCCACGGGCACGGCTCCGTAGCGCGCTATCGCGTACGCGAGCTTGCCGAGAGGTATGGACGTCAGGGGATCGTCGATGCAGATGTCGTTGGGAAGGCCGAGGCCGTACTCGCTGTCGACTATGAACTGGCCGGACGCGACCGCGCCGCAGCCGCCCATGGCTTTCCTGCGGTAGTACTGGAAGCCCTCCTCCGGCATTATGTTGTCGTAGGTCGTGAGCCTGTAACCGGAGGGCCCGGCGAAGATCCTGTTGCGGAAGATCGTCTTGCCCAGCGTTATGGGTGAGAAAAGATGCGGATACTTGGTGTTACTCATTGCAAAAACCTCTCAGTATATATTGGAAATTTCGGTTGTCAGTACATAAGGCTCGGCAGCCAGGTGGCGACGCCGGGTACGAGCGCCATGATTATGGCGCACGCGACGTACGCTCCTATGAACGGCAGCGACCCCTTGAACACGGTGACCAGCGGGGCCTTCGTGCTGCCGGCGACGACATAGCACTGCGCTCCGACGGGCGGGGTGATGCCGCCGAGGCCGATTATAACGACCATATAGCACCCGTACCAGACGGAGTCGAAGCCCATGGCCTGGACTATGGGCAGGAACACCGGGGTGGTCAGGAGCAGGAGGGGAACGCCGTCGATGAAGCATCCGAGGACGAGATAGATGATGGTGAGGATCAGGATGATCCAGATCCTGCCTATGCTCAGCTGCGCCACGTAGGCTGCGAGAGCCGTCGGGATGCGGCTGAGCGTGAACATGCTGGCCATCATCTTGGCGCATGAGAGCATGCAGTATACGAAGCCCGTCATGACGAGGGTGTTCTTTATGGCGTTGGTCATCACCTTCCAGGTGAAGCGCTTGAAGATGATCGCTATTATGAGCATGCCGAAGCATCCGATGGCGCCCGCCTCGGTGGCGGTGATCCAGCCTGAGAACATGCCGCCCATCGCTATGGCGAACACCAGGATTATCTCGATGAATCCGCCTTTCCTGATGGCGGTCCATTTCTCCTTAAAAGTCTTCTTCGGGGCTTTTTCGGGAGCCAGTGACGGCTTTATCGCGCAGGACACCTGGATGGTGATGATGAACAGGACCATCAGCAGGATGCCTGTCAGGATGCCGCCGACGAAGAGCTTGCCGATCGACGTCTCGGCGCAGAGGCCGTAGGTTATGAGGGACAGGCTCGGCGGGATAAGGCTCGCGAGGCAGGATCCCGCGGAGATGGCGCCGGTGGACAGCTCCTCCGAGTAGCCGTAGCGCTGCATCTGGGGATACGCGACGCGGGACATCATGGCGCCTGTGGCGGCGGTGGAGCCGCATATGGCGCCGAATATGGCGCAGACGACCTGTGCGGCGTTTGCAAGTCCGGCCTTGCGGTGGCCGTTCAGCGCCTGGAAGCAGTCGAACAGGTCGTTTCCTATCCCCGCTTCAGTCGCCAGCTCTCCCATCAGCACGAACATGGGCACGACGCTGGTCGTGTAGTTTGAAAAAGTATTCAGCACGCCCTCCTTGAATGTCGAGAGCGCGGCGGCGGGCGAACGTATGAGCGCGAAGCCCACGAGGCCGCTTATCGCCATCGCGAAGGAGATCGGCACGCCGATGAATATAAGGACAAGGAATCCTACGAGACACAGAAGTCCGATCAGTACAGAAGTCGCCATGTATTAAACGCCCCTTTCGTTCCGGTTATTTTCTGCAGATCAGTCCGTGTCACTGACCGCCGGCCTCTCCTCCGCCCTGCTCCGCTTCGGGCCTGCGGAAGATCCTGCCGGTATTGATCACGAATTCGTACAGATATTCCAGCGTGGCTATCACGAAGCCCACGCCCATGATCCCGTAGATCACGTAGTACGGGATGTGCACGGCCTCGGTGACTCTGCCTGCCACTCCGAAATAGGTGGGCATCTCGGTGAGGAACAGATACCCGAGTATCGCAAAGATAGCGGTGCCGCAGAGGCAGCCGAACGCGATGAATATCCGGCTCCCCACGTAGCCGAATTTGTTCACCAGGAGGGATACCCAGATGTGCCGTCCCTCGAACCCCGTGCGTGCCATGACGAGCCCCACCGCCAGCATTATGCCGTACTGGACGAGCTCGGTGGCGCCCTTGATCGGGATGTTCAGCACCTTGCGCCCGATAACGTTCCCGACGACTATGAGGACGACGATCGCGAATATAACGCCGCTTATCGCCGTCAGGAACTTCGTTATCCTGTCAACAGCTTTTGTCATATTTGCCTCCGTTTTCGGTCCGGATGTCCGGGTCCGCTCAAAGGCGGACGCCGCGGTAAAACAAAGCGGCGGACGGCGCCAAATTGCCGTGCCGCCGCTTTTGCGTCAGATAGTTTCAGCAGTATCCTGCGACCTGGTTTATTTTACGTATTTCTGAGCGTTGTTCTTCAGCCATTCGACAGCTCCGTCGCCGTCGAGTCCGGCAGCGTTGACCTCGTCGACCTTGGCCTGGAGGATATCCGCCGCGGCGTCGGTGAACCTCTGGGCTTCAGCGTCGCTGCATTCGATGTACTTGAAGTTGGGGTTGCCTTCCTCGCAGAGCTTGCGGCTGTTGTCGACTACGTAGTCGCCCCAGGCGAGAGCGTTGTCGAGCATCTCTTCAGAGGCCTTGTCGATAGCGGCCTGGGCTTCGGGATCCATGCTGTTGTAGTAGTCCATGTTCAGGATCTCAATGTGGTCGCCTATGAACCAGGAGATCTTGGTGAAGTAGTCGCAGATGTCGAAATAGGAGTCGGACGCGATCCTGTCGAGGGTCGTGATGGCGCCGTCGACCACGTTGAGGCGGAGAGACTCATAGAGTTCGGAGATCGGGATGAAAGTGCCGGTCGCGCCGAGAGCCTCGGTGTAGGGGATGATGTTGCCGGTGGCGCGGAAGGACAGGCCCTTGCAGTCCTCGACCTTCTCTATCGGCTTGTTGGTAGTGGTAAATCCGAAGAGGCCGGCCGCCCAGCGGGAGAACATGTAGTACTTGGAGAGGCCTTCGTCCGGATATACGTCGTCATAGTCGTTTATAAGGAGCGTATAGTTTCTGATGTTGCCGTAGTCGATGCCGGGGGTGTTGGCGAGCTCTGAATAGAGGTACACGCCCGCATACATGGAGGGTGCGTCGCCGCCGGCGTCGCAGCTCTTGGAGTCGATGGCGGTGATTATGCCGCCCTGGCTGGCGAGGGTGCCGCTGTAATAGACCTCAAGGGTGACCCTGCCGTTGGAGTTCTTCTCGATGCCTTCTTTCATGGGGGTGATGAGCATCTCGTCGAAGATGCTTCCCTGAGCGTCGGTAGTCGCGTATACGATGTTGTATTTCTCGGTGTACTCTTCTTTCTTGCCGTCATCCTTCGGTTCGGTCTTCCCTCCGCCGCAAGCGCACAGAGCGATGATCATTACGAGGGCCAGGATCAGGCAAACAATGGATTTCATCTTTCTCATTACATTTACCTCCATAATTTTGTTTTCTACGCGTGGACCTCACTGATGATTTTCCGATTTTACTTCGTACTGCTACGATGTTATTGTAAAATTGTTACATTTAATTATGCAAATCATAATGTGATTATTGTTTTCACTTTTGGAAAACGATATCTCTCATACTGAAAGCCCGTCGTCCCGGCAGGCCGGGCCGCAGGCGCCCGATGCCGCTGAAACGGAAAAAGCCCTGAGATCCTTGCGGTCTCAGGGCTTTATGCATCTATCGGACCTATAACTGCAGGCTGTACCACAGCAGTTTCTGCCTGAGCGTACGGGGACGGAACCGTGCCGCGAAGGTCCGGTGCCTTTCCAGCTCCTCCTCACTGGGAGCCGTTTTCCCGAAGAAAGTCCTGTCGTACAGCTCGGCCATCTTTTTTGCCTCTTCCGCGTTGCCGAGAAGGAACCGCCACGGCAGGCGTTCGAAATACCGGCTCAGGGATTCCTCCGGTCTTCTCGGATAACCCTTGCCCCGCAGATCGCGCAGCAGGGACTCGAGATCAAGTCTCAGCTTTTCCGACGGATCTGCGTCCTCGTAGCGCCGTTTCCTACGAGCGCGGCGCATAAGGAGCACGGCCGCGAGCGCCGCGATAAGAACGGCGATGACCGGCACGGCGATCCAGCCGGGTATCCGTCTTCCGGGATCCTCTTCACCCTCCGGGGCCGTCTCCGCGTCGGCGTCTCCGCTGCCGTCGGGGCCCGGCACCGGCTGCGGGACCTTGTCTTCTCCCGGATCTCCGGGTATCGGATCCTCCTCCGCAGGCACGGGCACGGTCTCGGGATCGGTCATGCCGGCCTCTTCCTTTTCGGCCGCGGTCATCCATCCTGCCCCCTGGCCCTCAAGGCCCGGGGTGGCCTCCACGGTGACCCAGCCGTAGCCCTGTATGTATCCCTCGCACCAGGCGTGCGCGTCTCCGGGATCGAGTTTGGTGAACACTTTTCCGGGAAGCGCTGCTCTGTAGCCCTGGACGTAGCGCGCCGGAACGCCTACGCTGCGGGCCATCAGCACCGCGGCAGTCGCGTACCATGTGCAGTAGCCTTCCCGGCCCTCGAACAGAAGCCAGTCGAGGAAGTCCTCCCCCTCCGGGACCTGTCCGGGCCGGAGCGTGTAGGTATAGTTCTCCTGAAGATAGGCGGCGATGGCCAGGAGCTTCTCATAGTCGCTTCCGCAATCCGAGGTGATCTCCTCAGCCAGGGCGCGGGCGCGGTCCGAGACGGCGGAACTGTCGAGATAGACGCCGCGGATGAGTTCCGTCCTGGCCGCCAGCGTCTGCTCCAGATTGACGCCTTCCCAGATATCCAGTTCGAAATCGTTCTCGAAGTCCTTCGCCAGGGTCTTCCAGAGAGGCGCGTAAAGAGACCTGTCGTAGGTCTTCCCTTCCGACGCGGCTATAAGCTCTCCCTGAGTCCTGGAGTTCGGCTCGAGGTAATAGACGCGGTACCAGACCTCGTCGGTCTGTACGTATTTGAACAGGATTCCCGTCGGCGAGTCGCCGTAGGGGTACCTCTCTGTCTCAGTAAAGAAGCTCACCGTATCCGACGTCCGGAACATCGTCCTGGCGTTCAGGTCGCGGCAGTTGAGATAGACGCTGTTTGCCCTGTAATAATCTGAGAACTCCGACGTGTTCCCCTCTTCGCCCAGCAGGCGCCACACGGCGTACATGTGCTCGGCCGTGTCGAGCGTCCATCTCAGGGAGTCGGCGGCAGAATTCTTGAGCGCGGAGCTCCAGTTTTTCCCGTCGAAACGGTCCCATGAGTTGCCGAAGATATAGAGAGCCCCGTCCGTGGTCTCGTCGGGCTTTGCGTGTACGACAGCGACGGTCTCCTCTTCCCCGCCTCCGCCGAGCTCGGCATCGTCCGTGATGCCGTTGAAGCTTATGCCGAACTGCTTCTCTCCGGTGCGGCGGTAGCGCAGCGCCGTGTTCACGTCGTACAGCAGGTCCTCCACCTTCTCGGCGACAGTGTGAAGGAACGGATATCCGTACGGCTCTGCCGGAGCCGGAAGGACAGCAAGGATGAGCGCGGGGATCAGGGTGAGCAGCACGGCGCGGCGCAGACGCCCTTCCGGCGCCGGATCGCCCCGCATGCGGGACACGGTCTCCGCCAGGGTCAGCAGTATGAACGGGACACAAGCCGCGGGGACGGGGCGCGGAACGGGCCATTCCGTGACTGCGGCGGTTATCCAGAGCGCGACTAGGCAGACGCTCAGCGCGGCGCGCACGGCGAACGAACGGAGCGCGGCGGAAAGAGGCAGGGCCGCAGTGCAGCTGAGCATAAGTATAAGAAGCTCGCCGGAGGGACTGCCTGCGCTCCCGCGTGCAAGCATCGCGCGGGCTGCGGCCGACAGGACCTCGCGGTCGGATATGAGGATGCAGACGACGGCTCCCGCGGCCCAGAGGGCCAGAACGCCCCAGAAACGGGCGATGCTTTCCGTGAGCGCCAGAAGGCAGCACCACAGAATAAGCACGGCCGCTGCGAGCCACCAGCGCGCCGCCGTTTCCGTCAGCTGCGCAAGGACCTGGCTGAGGGCGAAGCACATGAGCCATGTGAGGAGCCAGCGCGGCAGAGCGTTACCGAAGGACTTCTTCATATCGCGCCCCCCTCTCCGCCGCTCAGCACGGCTATGACGTCGCGCCGAGCGTTCACCTGACGGAACTCGAGGCGCTGGACGGTCTCCGCCCGTGACCTCAGTTCCTTTCCTCCGCCGATGCAGATGAGGGTGATCTCGGCTCCGAGCGTTATGCAGCGCGCGACCCGTCTGAGGAGAGCCTCGTCGGCCTCCCAGGTCAGCAGTATATAGCGCCGGACGGGGCGTCCCGCGGCGATATCCTTCTCAAGCATCTCGTCCGTGCGCACACGGCCCGTGAAGCAGTCGCCGCTCATGAGTGCGCGGAGCTTCTGAAGGTCCTCGCCGGTCCGGACGCTGACCTCACGGCTCTCGTCGGGGAGCACGCGCATGGGTATGCCGAGGCGCAGGAACCAGTCCGCAAGGGCGAGAGTGCCCTCCCGGACGCTGTCCTGCGCCAGGTATTCTTCCATCTCGTCCGCGGGAAGTGCGTCCCGCAGATCGGGCAGCAGGACCATCTCGTTCCTGCTGTCTGGTTCTGTATCTCTGATTATGGGGCGTCCCTGAAGGGCGCTCACCTTCCAGTTCACGCGGCGAACGTCGTCGCCCGGCTGATATGCCCTCAGCTCTCCGCTGGGAGTGCGCTCTCCCAGGAATACTCTCGGGCCCGAACGGTGCTCACGTTCCTCCGCAGGCGCGACTATGAGCCGCGGCAGACGGAGCTGCCGCGGCCGTACATGCACCGCAGTCAGGGCGGAAAGACGTTTTTCGGCAAGGGCGAAGGGGTCGCGCAGCCATATCTCAGATGCTCCGGTCTCGGCCCTGCCGCAGTGGAGGCAGCGGGGCGTGAACCTTATCTCCAGCGCCTCTCCGGGCGCAAGGGATACGCGCTCCCCCTCCGTCTCGTCATAGCGGAGCCGTCCGCCGCTCATCCGGTAGGATACGGCGGGGACCGGCAGTACCGAATTGTTCACGAGCCGCAGCGTGCAGCCGAGGCGCTCGCCCCTCAGGGCGTCCGGAGCGTCCGTGCGCATGACTGCGGAAAAGCGCCGTCCGGCGGTAAGGCGCCAGATGACGGCGTAAAGCGGAGGGATGAGAGTAGCCCAGAACAGCAGATAGCTGGCAGTCCCCCCGCGGAAGCCTATGAGCACGCCGGCCCCCGCTATCGCGAGCAGGGCCAGCAGGCGCCGGATGCGCAAGGGGCGTCTCTGTCTGCGTTTCTCTTTCCTCTGTATACGTTTTGTCTTATCCCGGCTCATGCCCTGAGCACCGGCGGCGCAGCCACACGGTTCACGCAGTCTCGGAGTATCTCGGATACCGTGGCGGAGCTCATGCTTGCCTCCAGCGAGAGCACGAGACGGTGCGTCAGCACGTATGGCGCGACGGCCTGGACGTCCTGTGGCGTGACGAAATCGCGGCCGTCGATCAGGGCCCACGCCCTCGAGCAGGAAGCGAGCGCTATCGTCGCGCGGGGGCTCGCGCCCAGCGTGAGGCTCTTGTTCTTTCTCGTCTCGGATATGATCCTTATTATATATCTCATTATCTCGTCGGTCACGCGGACCTCCGCCGCCGCCTGCTGAAGATCCAGCACCTCCTGCCCCGTGAGCACGGGGGCAAGTGACGTCTGGTCAGCGCCGGCAAGCCTCGCGCGGAGCATCTCGAGCTCGTCCGTCTCGGAGGGATAGCCCATGGATATGCGCATCAGGAAACGGTCCAGCTGCGCCTCCGGCAGATGGTACGTCCCGGCGAACTCTATCGGGTTCTCGGTTGCTATGACCATGAAGGGCCTGGGCAGGGGCATCGTGCGTCCCTCCGCGGTCACCTGCCGCTCGGCCATGACCTCGAGAAGGCTCGCCTGGGTCTTCGGGGACGTGCGGTTTATCTCGTCGGCAAGGACTATATTGTGCATGACTGGCCCCTCGTGGAACTGCAGTTCCCCGGTCCGCATGTCTATGGTGCTGTAGCCGGTCACGTCTCCCGGCAGCGTGTCGGGCGTGAACTGGATGCGTCCGAAACTGAGGTCCAGGCTCTTTGCAAGCGCCACGGCCAGCGTGGTCTTGCCCACACCGGGCACGTCCTCCACCAGCAGGTCTCCCCCGGCAAGCAGGGCGCAGACCGCAAGGCGGCACTCCTTTTCCTTTCCGAAGATAACGGAAGAAAGCTGCTCCAGCAGCGCATTCAGTTTATCGTTCATGACCGACGTCCTCCCGGTTCGTTGTTTATATATATTATAACACGCAGCCGCGGCCTTTACAATCGCGCGCGGCCGGCGGCGGGCGGTCCGGTGCGTTTTCACGTACTTTTACGCATTTTTTCTCTTTTTTGAAAAAACTTTGCGGATTTCAGATTCTTTTCAGTTTCAGGGCGCATCATCAGGCCAGAACAAAGGAAAGGA
>JAEEGL016721056.1_pt1 | contig 12825 bp, 10 predicted proteins | sample 9134231 | NCBI WGS metagenome assembly JAEEGL01 (sample SAMN16246548, study PRJNA631951) | gut metagenome | biome: gut microbiome; feature: rumen; material: fiber-attached | host: Bos | place: Iran: Karaj | collected 2018-10
CTATGCCGACCGGATCATCCGCATCTCGGACGGCGTGGTGAGCGGGTGCGCCGCATTCCCTGCGACCGAGGAAAGGAAACAAAGTGAGCGACTACGGCTGGGGGTTGTTCAAAAAGGGCTTGAAACGCCGCAAAAAGGAGGTCGGGCGCATGCGCGTCATGACCTGCCTTGCGGTGTTCTTCCTTGCGTTTACGCTGCTGCTGCAGGATAATCTCGGTTCCCTGCAGATGGAGCTGAATTACCGCAGCTACGGCCGCTGGTTCGCGTTCGACGACGACGGCGTGTACACGAGATGCCCCTATCTTGAAAAAAGCGGGGAGGCAAGGGTAGGAAGCATCGTTTATTCGCTTTACCCGATAAGCTATTCCCCGTCGGAAGGGCCGGTCAACGATCTTGCGCCGTCGGTCGATACGGTGAACGAGAGCGGCGAGGCAGCGAAGAAAAAGCCGCCGATCGCCGATGAAACCGGAGCCTATCTGCCCCCTCCGGCGGAAATAACGGTCGAGAGCTTCGGCGACAGGCGAACCACCGGCTGCCATATCGGGGCTTATTCCGATGGTTTTGTCTCTTACAACGGGATCCGTCTCTATGAGGGCCATATGCCCGAAAGCGATGATGAGATAGTCATGGAGCTCGGCGTGCTCCATTCGCTCGGCGTGAGCTATGAGCTTGGGCAGCAGATAAGCTTTTATGTGTCCGAGAACGAGCCGGTCTTCATACATGACGAGGATGCCGGGAAAGCCCGGGAGCGTTCGCCGGAGGAATACTATCTTAAACTGCACCTTGTCAGCTTTAAGCTCGTGGGCACATTGGAGCGCTACACCGCAAGGTGGAACGGCGGAACGCTGCTTCCGGGGGCTATAATAACGGCTTCGGCTTTTGAAAAGCTTCCGTCCTTTGAGAACAGATATGATTTCTACGACCTCAAGCCCGGTGTGGGCGGAGAGAAGGTTTGGGAATTCGCCTCGACTTCATTTGAAAGCTTTGAATACTGGCGCTCCGGTCTGTATGAACGGCTGGGGCTGAAGAGCGATGAGAAGCATCCCGCCGAAGAATGGAACCGATATGCTTACACGAACCCGCTTTGGGGCAGCTCGGGGGTGTACCGCTATGTGACCGCTATCCTGATGATCATGGGCGCCTGCGTTTTGGCCTACCTGATGGCGGCGTATCTTTCTAAGCGAAGGCAATTCTTCATGCGCATGAGGGAGATCGGCGCAGCTTCGGGCGAGGTTTGGCGAATGGCCGGGTACGAATGCGTTGTAAGCGCCCTTCCGCATGCCGCCGCCTCGCTCGCAGGAGCCTACCTCACGGCGCTGATCGCATCCGCCGCGGTCTCAAAGGCTCTGAATATCGATTACAGATTCACCTTCAAGTACAGGACGCTGTTTACGATCATAGCCGCGATCCTGCTCGTGCTTGCCGTTTCTCTTGCGGCGGCGCTTGCGATCTATTCGGGAAGAGGAGTATCGGAAAAGAAGAAGACCATCTCAAAGGGTTCCGCGGCGGTGCTTCGCACAAGGGCGGCAGGAAAGCAAAATAGCGGAAGGCCGTATCTTTCTCTGTCCGAGACCATGAAAAGGATCCGGCGCATCCACCCGCTTAAAACTGCCCTTGTCCGGGCGGCCTGCATCCTCATCGGGGCGATGATACTGCTCTCCTTCATGGAGGTCTATGCGCAAACGTACTATTATCGACAGTTGAAGAATGCGGATTCCGATCTCTCCGGCAGTTTTTCGGATAGATTTGTTCGCCGTACTTACGGAACCGTCGATACCGAGCTGCATTGGAACGTTACCGGATCCAAGCGGATCGATTACGATACGGCGGATCTGGCGGTTTCGCGCAGCGAGCTCTCGTTTCAAAACATGCTCGGCGAACGGTTCTTCGGAGAGCTTGAGAGCATACTCGGCATAAAAAGGACAGTGCGCGGGGCAGTGGATGCGGATCATACGCTTTCCTGGGACGGCAAAGGGGACTCAGACGCGTTCCTTGAGGAGTGCATAATGCGCGGGCTCGATTCCGCCTCAAGATCGTTGGGTTACAAGCTGGTCTATGACGGCGGCAATTTTGACGATATGCGCGGTTATGTCGGCAACTCACTCTATCTGCTGCAATGCTGCGATAATTGGGATGAGGTCTGGGAAGCGGCGAAGCCGTATCTTTGTGCCGAAGCCGACAGGGAAGCATTCCTCCGCGGCGAGCAGGCAATAATCTTCGTGGATGAAAACCTGTACTGCGTGGATGCGGCCAGCGACCGGCGCTCCGCTGCGTATGCGCCTCGAGACGAATTTGCTTTGACGGGCGAGAATCTTTGGGAACGCTCGCCGTCGTTTAAAGCGGGAGACGCCGTTTATATCAATAACCTTAAACAGGACGGCAGCCAAACTCCCGTAACGGCTGCGGCAGTGCTCCCAATGACCGCTTATGTGCAGAACGATATCCTGACCGTCTATTCCGACGATTATCTTCCGGTTTTCGTCACGGTCGGCTCGATGGAGCTCGCCCGAAAGGTCCAGGAAACGGACGGTTTTGAATTCGGAGCCAACGTTTTCGGCGTCAAGTTCGATTCGATAGCGGAAAGCGAGAACTCATTGAAATCCGTTTCGGCATTATGCGTGACCAACCATGTCCGATATGATGATACCGTTGAGCTGCAGATCGAATCCAGGAACTATTGGATCGACGTGCTCCTGACCTACGGATTTTTCGCGATCATATTGTTTATTCTATATGCCTTTATCGTGAGCAGTATCGCAAAGGAGGACGAGCTTTCACTCGCTCCCAAGTATCATGCGCTGCATCGCGCGGGAATGCCCGCTGCTCAAATGCGGCGGCAAAAGAGCCTCGACGCGCTGATCCAAAGCTTTTGGCAGCTCCTTTCCGTGCCCGTTTTCGCGCTGATCCATTTTGCGCCGAACCTGATAAAGCTCGGCCATGAAGCCGAGATGAGGAAGATCGGCAAATGGGACTATATTATGGTGCTTGTCAAAAGCTGGTTCACAAACGAAGTGACGGATCAGAAGGCGATCGCTGCCGTCATGCTGGTTCTGATGCTGATGCTGTGGCTTATCAACAGCAGGCTGGCCTTTCACGAGGACGACCGCTGATACGATCCCCGGGCGGACTTCTCCGCCCGTTTTTTATTCCCGAATTGACAAGTCGCGCCGTTCATCTTAAAATAGTAACGAAAAACCGGGCCCAACGGGGCCGGGCTTATGGGGGCGGCTTATGGACAGGATAGGAAGGATCGACAGGAATCAATGCGTGATCAGCCTGATCTTCGCGTCGGCGGTGGTGATCTGCGTCTCGATCGGCGTGGTGATGAACCTTACCACGCTCTACGACGAGAACTTCGACCATATGGGCCTGCGCACCTTCTGCATGTTCACGGTCAATTCAAACATCCTGACGGCCGTAGCGATGTTCCTGACCATCCCCTACTCGATCGAGGAGCTGCGCAAAAGGACCTACGTGGTGCCCGGCTGGCTCGTTGAGCTCAACTTCATGCTGGTCACGAGCATCGCGATCACCTTCCTCGTGTCGCTGTTCATCCTTGCGCCGGTCAAGGGCTTCGTGCTGATCTTCACCGGCTCGCGCTTCTTCCTGCACGGCGTATGCCCCATCCTCGCGATACTGACCTTCTGCTTCTTCATAAAGGACCACTACCTCCCCTTCCGCTCCACCTTTCTGGCGCTGATCCCCGTGTTCATCTACGCGAGCGTCTATTTCGTGATGGTGCGGGTCATCGGCGAGGAGCGCGGCGGCTGGAACGATTTCTACGGCTTCCTCACCCGCATACCCCCGTGGATCTCCATAGCGCTGTGCATGCCCTTTACCTTCGGCGTCGCGACGGTGCTGCGCCTTATCCATAACCGGAGCTGCAGGAGCTTCAGAAACAAGGTGATGGACTCGATGCGCCTTGCCGTCGGCGAGGGCGACCTCGAGGGCGCCGTCCGCGGCCTCGCGGCAAGGTTCGGCGTCAGCCAAAGGGGCGATATCATGATCCCCAGACGGATGATAAAGAACGTCTGCGGGCTTTCCGACGGCGACGAACGCCTTGCCGGGCTCTGCCGCATCTACCTTGAAGCCTGCCTTGAGGACGCCGAGGGCGGGGAAAAAGAGGAAGAATAAACCTAAAAAGCATGGAAAAAGGACGGTCTGGAACACGGAAGGCCCGATGGGGCCGTTCGAGCGGCGTGTTTTAGAAGAATAAGAGTCGAATCGATAAAGGCAGACTGAGGGTTAAACAGTCTGCCTTTTAGTGAAGACGGGCTATCGCCCTAATGAAGCCGTTCGCTCCGCTCACTGATGAAGACGAGCTCTCGCCCGAATGAAGCCGGCAGCTCCGCTGCCTAATGAAACGAAGACGCCCGCCGAAAATCCATCAGCGAGCGTCTTCATTCCTTCATTTTTCATTAGCTGTCGGTCCGCCGCGATTATCGCGGCGGCCGGCATGGCGTCTTCATTTCTGTTACGCCATGGGCTTAAGGTCGGGGCTGACGATCAGATCGGCGGCGGTGGCGGCCTTGATCTCGTCCACGGTGAACTCGGGGTTATACTCGGTCATCACGAGGCCCTCGGGCTTAACCTCGATGACGCACATCTCGGTGATGATCTTGGTGACGCACTTGACCGCGGTGTAGGGCAGCTTGCACTTCTTGAGGATCTTCGGGTTGCCCTTGGCGGTGTGCTCCATCGCGACGATGACGTTCTTCGCGCCAACGAGCAGATCCATCGCGCCGCCCATGCCGGGCATCTTCTTGCCGGGGATGATCCAGTTGGAGAGGGAACCCTCCTCGTCGACCTCGAGGCCGCCGAGGATCGTCGCGTCGACGTGGCCGCCGCGGATCAGGGCGAAGCTGGAGGCGCTGTCGATGAACGCCGCGCCGGGAGCCGCCGCGGAGGGGAAGCCGCCGGCGTCTACCACGTGGTAGGGGTCCTTGTTTTCGGGGGTGACGGGGCCCACGCCGATGGTGCCGTTCTCGCTCTGGAGGATAACGTGCACGTCGTCGGGCAGGTACTTGGGAACGAGCGTGGGCAGGCCGATGCCGAGATTGACGACGTCACCGTCCTTGAGCTCCTTCGCAACGCGGGCTGCGATATAGCCTTTGATCAGAGCCTTATCCATTACAGTTTTCCTCCTTCAACAACATAGTCAACGAACACGCCGTAGGTGCGCACGTCCTCGGGCGGGATCTCGCCGATCTCAACGACCTCCTCGGCCTCGGCGATGACGGTGTCCGCCGCCGTAGCCATGACGAGGTTGAAGTTGGACGTGTTGCCCTTGTACCAGACGTTGCCCGCCTTGTCGATCTTCGCGCCGCAGATGACCGCGAAATCGGCATGCACGGGCGCCATCAGCAGGTAGTCCCTGCCGTTTATATTCTTCTTTTCAAGGCAGTAGGGGCTGTCCTCGATGATGGTGCCGACGCCGGTGGGGGTCAGCACGCCGCCGAGGCCCGCGCCGCCCGCGCGGATCATCTCCGCCAGGGAGCCCTGGGGAATGAGCTGCACCTCGAGGGTGCCGTCGATCATGGACTGGGTCGCGACCTCGGGATTGAGGCCGACGTGGGTCGCGATCAGCTTCTTGACCTGCTTATTGTGGATCAGCTTGGCCACGCCGTAGTAATCCACCACTTCGCCTTCCGCGTTCTTGATCGGGCATGCGCCGTCGTTGGAGATCATGGTCAGGTCCTTAACGCCGCTCTTCGAGAGCGCGTCGATGAACCTGTGTGCGTTGCCGCAGCCCATGAAGCCGCCGAACATAACGGTCGCGCCGTCCGGGATCAGCTTTACTGCTTCTTCCACTGAGATAAACTTGGGCATAACTGTTCTCCTTTTGCTTATTATCCATGCCGCTCGGGGCATAACGATCAGCTGACTTCGGAGGAGGACCTCCAACCTCAAGTATATACCAGTTCAACGGAAAATGCAAGGCTTACTTGCCGCCCGGAAACCGAAAACGGAGGACCTGAGCCCTCCGTTTTCAAGCTGTTCGTATTGCCGGAGCGTTTTGCCGCTCAGTCGTTCATTATCCCGTTCTCCACGATCTCCTTAACGATACCGAAGGCGTCGTCGAGCGAGGCGCCGCTTTCCTCAAGCGCCGTCAGGCGCACGGTGTACTGCATGAACCTCAGGCGGAAGATCAGGCTCACGGATTCATATCCGTCCCCCGAGTTTCTGGTATAGTAGATGGTCCTTCCGGGTTTGACATATGAGGTGGTCACATCGCCGAACGGGAACGAGGACGGATCGACGACGTCCACGCTGTTGTGGACCATAGTGACGAGCTGGATATCGGCGGCGGTCAGCGGGTTCAGCGACCAGACTACGCGAACGCCGTTAAGGGAGTATCCCGCGCTGAAATCGATGTAGGCCGGTTCGCCGTCCTCCATGCCGGAGAAAGCGAGGTTCGCATGCCTGATCCTGTTGTCGAAGGCCGGCACGTCCGCGCCCGCATAGTTCATTTTTATGAATCTCTCATCGTCTTCAAACGGGTTCCAGGGTTCAAAGCCCAGCAGCTCCGCCGCCTCTTTCCAGGTCTCGCACTTGACGTAGCAGGATCCGGGCAGGGTGCTTGAAAGCATTCGCTCCATAGGGGTCAGCGCATTATAGTGCGCCCAGGAATCCCTTATCCTCTGTTTGAGCCCTTCACTGATCTTCACGTCCTTGCCCGCCTCCCTCAGCACCGTATCGTTATTCAGCGTCACTTTTTCTATATCGGCTCCTGCGGTATAGGTCTTCGTGACCACGTCCTTATAGAGCGGGCTCCGCACTGCCGTGCGCGTTCTGATATCCACCACGCCGTCGTTCTCCGTGAACTCAAGCGAGGAGACGACGCGGTTTTCGTTCTGAGCGCTGCATTCGGCGCGCAGCTCCCGCCCGTCGAGCTCCAGCCGGATAAGGATGCCGTCCTCCGCCGTCTCGGTCCCGATAACGAAGAACTTGACCGCCATAAGGCCGAGCGCCAGCACCAGCGCCGCCGCTATCGAGCCTATCAGCACGCCGCGGTTCCTGCGGCGGTTCTTTTTGAGGAATTCGATCTCGGCATGTTCGGGCACCGTCAGCTCCTTTCGGGGAGCGTCCTCGCGCATCGCGGCAAGCATCTCCCGGCAGGCGGGGCAGCCGGCAAGGTGCGCCTCCACCAGCCCTGAGGTCTCCTCATTCGTCAGGCCCTCCGCATACGAGGGCAGCAGGTCGGTCACGACCCCGCAGGTCAGTTCACTCATTTTCTTCAAGCTCCTTTCTCAGTTTCTGCCTTCCCCGGAAATAGGTCACGCGGGCGGCGTTCTCGGTCATGCCGAGGATGCTGCCTATCTCGCGGAACGAGAACCCGCCGAGCGCACGCAGGTATACCGCTTCCCTGGCCGGTTCCTCGAGCGCATGCAGGGCGCGCATCAGGTCGAGCCGCTTCTCGGCGCTCTCGGCGCCGTCCTCTGCGGAGCGGTCCCAAAGCTCCGCTGCGTCGATATCCTCGTGCTGCGGATGCTTTCTGAGGTAGGCGAGATGAACGCGTTTTGCGATGGCGCAGAGCCAGGTGGTGACGCTCGAGCTGCCGTCGAACCTTTCGGACGAGCGTATCGCCTGATAGAACGTTTCCTGCGTCAGCTCCTCCGCAAGGTCGGGGCTGCGCGTGCGCGTGAGCAGATACTTATACACGGTCAAAGCGTATTGCCGGTAGATCTCCCCGGACAGGTCCATGCCGCCCCGCACCCCCTTTCGCGTTCATATGTTAATGCGGAAAAAACCCGATTCGTTACAGGTTCGGAAAAAAGAAGAATGTAAAGCGGGAGAGCATTTCCGAAAACGGGGAGCGGCGTTGCCGTTCCCCGTGAAGCCTGGTTGCAATGTCAAAATGCCATAATCGATCGATAGGATGCTTAAGGCATTTTCTTTATTCCATTTCTGTATGATCCGCAGCTGTTCAGTTTATATCAGCGTGATCTGGCCGCCGTAATAATCCTCGATCACGCCCACTATCGCCCGCGACACCTTTTCCGGGATATAGAAATCGTGCCTGCCGCTCTCGATCGATTTTGCGAACGCGACTATCTCGTAGCGTATGCCGTCGCCGTCGAGCTGGTAGAAATGGCGCTTGTTTTCGGCGGGGTTTTCAAAACGCACCTCGAAATAATCCGTTATCCACCACGGGGCCGGAACGTAGATATAGCCCTTGGTGCCGGTGATGATCAGCTCGCCCTCGCTCTTGGCGCCCTTGGCGACCTTGACGGAGGCGACGGCGTGATCGTAGATGAAATCGATCTTGGTAAAGCCGTCGAACCGGTTCTCGGCGTCCACGATCCTCGAAACGATATGTTTTTCCCTGTACTCCGTCCCGAGCAGCTGGAATACCGGCAGCATCGCCGTCGGGCCCCAGGCGCAGATGCTGTTCTGGATGATGCCGAGATCCGTGTCCGGCTCGTCGATGCGCGAGGCAAGGCTCGTGCAGGTCGCGTCCACCGAGACTATATCGCCTATCCTGCCGCTTTTAGCGACGACGAGAAGGCGGGAATAGGCGGTGGAATAGGCGGTCTTGATGGCCTCGGAAAGGATGAGGCCCTTCTCCTTCGCGAGCTTTGTGAGCTCGTCGAAGCGGTCCCTTCTCAGCACGATCGGGGATTCGGAGATAACGTGCTTGCCGAGCTCCAGCGCATGGCTGATGTCCTCGTAATGCTTTTCGGGATGGGTCGCGACGTACACCGCGTCCACGCCTTCAAGCTCGCTGCCGCACTCCCTGTACTCGACGCCGTTGACGAAGCCGACCTCCTTTATGAATTTGTTTATGCTGCCGAGACTGCCGACGGTGCCGACCGTCAGCTTGCGCTTCTCGGCGCGCAGCTCGGAGCTCGAGATCCCCTCGGTCCTGGGAAGGTAGATCACCTTGCAGAACTCGTTGAGATAGTCGAACTTGCCCGTCCAGTCGGAGCCGATCGCGAAGATATCCACTCCGTAGCGGCGGATATCGTCGATCTTCTGGCCCTCGTACTCCTCGGCAATGATCTCGTCCGCAAGGCCCGTGGCCTTGACGGCGGCGACCCTTTCCATAAGGGACTGCTGGTTGTTGATCTTGCCGCGGGTCTTGTCGTAGTCGTCGCTCGTGACGCCGACGATCAGATAATCGCCCAGCGCCTTGGCTCTTTCAAGCAGGCGGATATGCCCGTAATGCAGCAGGTCGTATGTGCCGTAGGTGATGACTTTGATCATATTCGATCCTTTCATTCAGGCGCAAACTGTTAAAGTATCCCTTCTTCGTTTAGTTCGCGGAAGCGCGCTATAAGCAGGGCGTTGTCCTCATCGGTGATGTGCCCGATATGTCCGATGCGGAACACGCTGTCGGCATACTCGCCGCCGTTGGGGCAGATCCAGATGCCGTAGCGGTCCTTCATGATGCGCACGATCTCTTTGGCGTTGTTCTTTCTCGGATGCAGCGCGGTGACGGCGTTGGACATGGCTTCGGAAACGAAGTCGAACGGCAGCTCGGCGGCAGCCGCGCGGAATTCAGCGGCAAGCTTGGCGATATGCGCGTGCTCCTGCTCAAGCCCGCCGTTTTCCTTGATGCCCGTGAGCCTTTTATGGATCTGAAGCAGGGTCGTGACCGCGGGGGTGAAGGGCGTCTGCCCGCGCTCGGCGTTCCTGAGCGCGTCCTTAAGGCTGAGATACATGCATACCTCGGGATTCCGTTCGATCCTTTCGAGCGCTTCGGGCGCGAGCACGACGACGGCGACGCCGGGCTGAACGGCAAGCGCCTTCTGGGAACCGGTGATGATCGCCGCGGCGCCGAGCGAGGCCATATCGATCTCGTCGGCGATGAACGCGCTGATCGCGTCCACGAGCAGCATTATACCGTTCTGCCTGCAGAACTCCGCGATCATCGGCATATCGTAGAGCACGCCGGACGAGGTCTCGTGCATATTGACGAGCAGCGCGGTGTAGCCCGCACCCGCAAAGGGCGCAAGGTGCTCCTTCGTGAGCTTATGCCCGAACGGGAGCTTTATCACGGTATGTTCGCGGCGGTGCAGGCTGCAGAGGTCGGCGAAGCGCTGGCCGAAGCTGCCGCCGTTGATGACGATGACCTTATCGTGATCCGAAAGGATGTTCATCACCATCGATTCCATCGCGCCGGTGCCGGAAGAGGTCAGGAAGACGCAGCGGCTGTTCGCGGGCGCGTGCATGAATTCGAGCATCAGCTTTTCGTTCTCGAGCATCAGCTCGGAGAACTCCGGCGTCCTGAAATACGGGGTGGAATGATTGGCGACCTCGACGATCTCATCGGATGACATTACGGGGCCTATGGTAAAATTGAGCATAGCTGCACTTCCTTTGCTTTTATATCCCTTCGATTATAAAACAGTCCTGCTGTAAAATCAATCGAGAATCGAGCGTGAGCGGGGTTTTAGCGCTTATTTCCTCATCGCCGCATACTTCTCGATCAGCTTCAGCACCATCTCGGTGCATTTCTCCATGCCCTCGACCGTAACGTGCTCATAGGGGCCGTGGCAGGCGAAATCGCCGGTGCCGAGGTTCGGGCAGGGCAGGCCCATGAAGGAGAGCCTTGCGCCGTCGGTGCCGCCGCGGATGGGCTGCACTCTGGGCGTGAGGCCAAGCTCCTTTGCCGCCTCGACCGCGTTATCGATCAGGTGCATGCAGGGGCGGATCTTCTCGGCCATGTTGAGGTACTGGTCGCGGAGGTTGAGCTCGGCCGTGCCCTCGCCGTATTTTTCGTTGAGGAGCTTGACGGCATGGGTCAATGTCGCCTTGCGCGCGGTCATGATCTCGGAGGAATGGTCCCTTAAGATATAGCTCATCTCCGCCTTTTCGACGCTGCCGGAGAAGTCGGTCAGGTGGAAGAAGCCCTCGTAGCCCTCGGTGTTGCGGGGCGTTTCGTCGGGCAGCATGGAGTTGAGCTCCATCGCGACGAGCAGGGCGTTTATCATCTTGTTCTTGCTGTCGCCGGGATGGATGTTGAAGCCGTTGATCGTGATCTTCGCGGCCGCGGCGTTGAAGTTTTCGTATTCGATCTCGCCCTCGGCGCCGCCGTCGACGGTGTAGGCGAAGTCCGCGCCGAACGCCTTGACGTCGAAATGATCCGCGCCGGAGCCGACCTCCTCATCGGGCGTGAAGCCGATGCACAGCTTCCCGTGCGGACGACCTTCCTTTATGACGGTCTCAACAGCGGTCATGATCTCCGCCACGCCCGCCTTGTCGTCGCCGCCGAGCACTGTGGTGCCGTCGGTCACGATCAGCGTTTTGCCCTTTAAAAGCGGCAGATGCGGCAGCTTTTCGGGTGAAAGGGTGCGTCCGCTCGTGCCTAGCACGACCTCGCCGCCGTCGTAGTTCTCTATGATGCGGGGCTTGACGTTCTCGCCCGAGAAATCGGGCACGGTGTCCATATGCGCGATGAAGCCGAGCGCCGGCGCGTTCTCGCAGCCCGGCGTCGCGGGGAGCGAGGCGTAGACGTAGCATTTATCGTCGACGCGGGCGTTTTCGACGCCGATCGCGTGCAGCTCGTCAACGAGCATGCGGGCGAGGTCGAACTGCCGGGCCGTGGTCGGGACGGAATCGCTCACGTCGCTCGAAGCGGTGTGGACGACGACGTAGTTCAAAAAGCGTTCGTAAGTCTTCATGAAAGGGACCTCCAATGGATTTATCCCTCTGATTATATCACAGCGGAGCGAAAAATAACAGAGTGCTCTTGCAATCCCGGGCCGGGCGGCTTATATTATAGGCATGAGGATCGTTTCCGTCACAATTTCAAGCGAGCTTGCGGGCAAAAGCGTCGCGGCGGCGCTGAGAAGGGGGCTCATGCTCTCCTCCTCGCTGATCGCGCGGCTGAAAGCGTCGGGCGGGATCTTCAAAAACGGCGTCCCTGCACGCACGAACGAGCTTACGCGCGAGGGCGACGAGGTCTCTGCGGCGGTCGGCGAAAGCCCGGCGGAAGAGGGCCGCGTCCCCCTGCCCTTCCCCATCCTCTTTGAAGACGAGGATCTTTTGATCATCGACAAGCCCGCCGGCTGCGGCGCACATTCGTCAAAGTACGACGACTCGCCCTCGGTGGAGGAGGCGGTCGACGCCTATTTCGGGAAAACGGGGCTCTTCCATCCGGTCAGCCGCCTCGACCGCGGCACCACCGGCGTTATGCCGATCGCGAAGCACGGGCATATGCACGGGCTGATGATAAAGGACCTTCACACCGGGGCCAACGAACGGTACTATCTCGGCGTCTGCGAGGGCGTTTTTGCCGAAAAAACGGGCCGCATCGACCTGCCGATCGCGCGGGCGGAGGGCAGCGCGATCAAGCGCGAGATAAGCGCTTCGGGGAGCAAAGCGGTCACGGACTATGAGGTGCTCTCGGAAGCTTCCCGCCCGGACGGGCGCGTGTTCTCGCTGGTGCGCTTCCGCCTGCTGACCGGCCGCACGCATCAGATACGCGTGCACTGCGCGGCGCTCGCCCATCCCCTCGCCGGGGACTGGCTCTACGGCACCGAGGACCGGGCGCTGATCGCCCGCCCCGCGCTGCACTCATACAGGCTTCGTTTCATTCACCCGATCACCGGGGAAAGGCTCGATATCTCCTCCCCCATGCCCGAGGACATGGCAAGGATATTGAAGAATGAGTGATCGAGGCGAAATGCTGCACCAATGGTGCACGTCCCATTTCCCAAAACACCAAAACGGAGCCCCTTTCGGCGTATCCGCATAAGGATAAACAGCCTCAAAAGGGATCTTTTCGCGCCCGGCTGCGTTAAAAATGCTCGGAAGACGCTCCGAGTATTCCTGCGCTTTTTGCCTTGCCGGACACAAAAATCTCCTCTTTTGAGACGC
>JAEEGL016975820.1_pt1 | contig 12825 bp, 10 predicted proteins | sample 9134231 | NCBI WGS metagenome assembly JAEEGL01 (sample SAMN16246548, study PRJNA631951) | gut metagenome | biome: gut microbiome; feature: rumen; material: fiber-attached | host: Bos | place: Iran: Karaj | collected 2018-10
AAAGGTAGTTTCCGGCGGCGCGGACATATTTTTCATCTTCATATTGGAAACCCTCGTCATCGAGTTTTCCCCGTTCTTCAAGAATCTCCCGGGCATTGTCAACATACCGTCTAGCCTCTTTGATAGGTTCTCTTTTTCTCATTGGGGTAAGTGTTTTAGTCCGGCTAAGGTAAGTCTTTTTTTTCATCGTTAGAGTGTTTTCATTGTTTTCGCCGTTTTGAATGACTGGGTTATGTCCGTTTTTAAATATTACGCTGCAAAGATATGGAAATCTTTTTTAATCCCGCAAGTGTTTTTTTTGATTTATTTTTAATATTTTATTAAATTTAAATCTATATTACAAATAATGAATTAGTTATAATTCTAATTAATTCAAATATTCAGAATATTTCAATAATGACATATCCCGAAAAAGGTTGACATGTACCCTTCCATAAAAATCATGCTGCTGGCATCATGGTTTCGCAGCGGTCGATAATCTTATTAGCGACTTCGAAGCCTGAATCACATAGGGCTTTGGTAGGAATTCCTTCGTAATTCATATAGAGGTGGATGGTTTCATAGCCCATGTTAAGCCAATAAAACATAACCGACTCTCCTTTGCCATTTTCTCATTTTTCACTTCCAGTATTGCTCCCCAAAGTGTCAACTTTTTCTAGGTTAAGACAGTCTGTAAAGTTTGAGCCTTGACCGCCAGTTTTGATCTGTCGGTCAAGGCTATAAATTAAGTTATTTCTTCTCAGAAACCCTTACTTTAGAATGGCTTCTAAAGCCTCTTTATTGATGAGCTGACATCCACCTAAGGATTCTCCAATAAATGATTCCTCGGAATAGTGCATATTATCTTTTTTAGTTCCTGCATACACTCCACAATCACCTCCAATAGTTGTCTTCCCGTTAGCAGTAAGGTCTTTCAGGGTCCATTCTAGGTTAGGCCAATCAAAGAAAAACTCATATACATTCGATTCCTTGATATTGGCTTGATAGGTATCATTGTGAGCCATCTCGTCAATTCCACCTTCATCGTTATTGACAAGCATCCTCCATTGGAAAGTTGTATTGCCGAAAGGCTGGATAAAATGATATTCCCAATAAATATAATTAGGTTGCATCCATTCAGGATAATTATAATGGATTCTATAGTTAAAAGTGAGATTTTCATCTGAATTGGGGACATAAGAACCGTTGTCATTGAAAGTATAAGCATGGTTCAACTTTGTTGAATAAAGATATGAACGTGATACAACGCCTTCCCAATATTTCATATTACTATCCTTGACAATGACAAGGGCACCAGCAGGCCTCATCTCCACATGATAGGAGGAATGATCGGCATCAACCATGATTTTGGCATTACCAATGCCTACAATCGCTTCTTCGCCATTAATAACACTCGAAATTTTTTCTATCATTAAGGTAGATAACCTTTCTGTCCCTTTGATAGTCCAGCACAAGTCATTGCCATTTTCTATCACATCGGAAATGGCTACAACAGTGTATTCACCATGGCTAAGTTCCAAAGTTGTAATCATATTCTCGTTATAATCTTTAAGCTTTTTGGTGTCAGAAGCTATTAAGCCACCATTCCGATCGTAAACCAGCAGGTTAATCCGAAGCTGATTATTTGAAGATAAATCTGTTAAGCTTGATTCATTAAGAACATAAGGAATCCACTTATTGATGACCTCATAGGGTGTTACTTCAAAACTCACCTCTCTTGAGATTGAGATATCTTCATTTTTGCATGATGACATTATTAGGGCCATCATTGCCAAGCACATAACAATATATTTTTTCATAACATTTTAGTTTTAAGTTATTTCACAATATTAAATAAGTAAGCAAACGAGAGCATCATCGAGCTGATTTTGGTGTCAAAATTACCAGCCAGGGGACTCATACCTAAGTTATAACGGGCATCAATCATCAATGACGAACTTTCGTTGATACTGGTTTTATAGGCCAATCCAGCGGTAATCATTACATCGCCTCCTTTGATTACCCCTGTGCCATAAGTGGCTCCTTGATAGTGCAGCTGTGAAGGAGTGGTCCCAACAATCTTCACTGCGGTCACGCCGGCTAGCATAGCAACGTTTGGCGTGAAATAGAGCTGAGCCAACATAGGCACTTCAATGCAATTGGTTGTTAAAGTTGCATCATCGAGTTTGACACTACGTCCACCATACATGGCTTCAATTTGCACTCCAAGCAAACCAGTTCCGCCACAACTCAGTTCGGAACGACGTCCGAAGTGGGCATGAAAAACACCTCCGAATTGATAGCCGAGGCCCATTTGGAAATCAAGGTTTTCGAGTTTGGAATGGCTACCCATGTCCATTCCGAGTCCGACTTTCGGTCCAATCGCAATGCGATAAGGTCTGTCATCCTCACAATCCTGTGCGAACAGACCGTTGCAGCAAAGAGCTGTCAACAGAAGAAACAATAAATGTTTACGCATAATTTTAATGTTTAAAATTAATATATTAATAAGTAGTTAGATTTTCTTCAAATTAATTTGGGCTTGCTTGCTTCCACTGTTTTTCCCGTCAACTTTGGCAGAAGCGGTAGCCTGCACTTTTTTACTCTCATCCACTTTGACTGTTGTCATTATGGTTTTCGACTTATCAGGTTCAAGTTTTCCGTTAAACGGCGTATTCTTTCCTGCAACATTGAGCGATGCCGAAACCGATACTTCCTCATCAGAAGTGTTTGTGATTACAACTATCACTGTTTGGTTATCGTTTTCATCCGCATATTCCGTAGTTACAGTTGGAGTTCCGATAATCAAACTAATAAAGCTAATTTCCATTTTCCATGAATCTTCCCAAAGCAACACAGATTGACCGTCACCAACATAAGTGGCTTTGCCTCTCAAGGTACAAATACGTTTTTTTTGCTCAAAGATTTGTGGAGCAACTTTGAAACCAAATGCTAGGCCTTCTTTGCAAACTACATAATTGCCATCGCCGCAATCGAATTCAAGCTTTATTTTATCACTATCAAATACAGAGGGAACGGACAATGAAAATTCAAGTTGCTCCGTATCTTTGGAATAAACATAATAGCGGCATTTGTTATCTGGCCAGACGGGATCGAAATCTCCTTCAAGCAGTTCGACAACACCATATTTCCCTTCCACCAAAACAATGGACCGAGCGTTACAAATAGATTCGGCGTTATCAAATTGGGCGGGCGCCACAACGTCACCGGCTGATGTCTTATAGCCCATTTTCCCGTTCTGTTCAAAGGTGGTGTAATTGGCGTCAGCAACAGGTTCGGCGTTGGCAGGAGGAACTATCAGACCATTTCCATTAGGTCTGAAAGAATAGTCATAAGGATCCACCGACTCCTTGTTTTCCTTTTTCACATCGTTTTTTACAACATGAAATTTTGTATCAAAAATAACGAACTTGCCACCTCTCACTTTTGCCAAGGCCAATCCTTCAGAGTTGAATGAAGTGGCCCAAACGAATTTTTCCCCGTTTGGAAGACAATCCATTCCTTTTCCTGTAAAATCATTCGATCTTTTGTATCTCCGTGGATGAGTGGAGTCCTTCGAATTCTCCTCCATTACAGCCCATCCTTGGCGCACTGGCATTGTTTCCAAATATGAGCATTCTAAAACGATTTGTCCTGCACTATCCATGTATCCCTGTTTTCCGTTCTCACTTCCTTGAGCAACGGTGAGGTAGCCCTCGGAGAAATAAGGATATTTTGTGATGTAATAGTCGCCGTTTACATGCTGGAAGTGGTGAGGGGCAACTTCAGAAAGAAAACCAAGAATCTTTTTTTCTTGCAATACAATGGCAAATCCATCGGAAAACATCGTGATTGCATCGGCATTGATATTGGGGGGAAGAAGTTCCTTTCCATCCCAGTCGATGAGGTGGATTCCTCCTTTGGAGCCTATACATCTAAAGATATCGGTGCTATAATGCGTGATGCTTTCATAGTTAGGTTGGACCATCCACCTAACTGTTTCTGCTTTGAGTGTTGCAACTCCTAATGTTAATGATAAAAGAAGTAAAATCTTTGTTCTCATGATCATATAATTTAATTACTTTACATTATGGTTTTACTGGAGTTGAAGATGCGGTAGCCTTGAGTTTTTCTCTCACCGCTTCCGTATAGTCTTTAAACTCGGGATTATCACCAGCGGATTCCCTTACCTTTTCAAAACACCAACGGGCTTTCCCCCAGTCCTTTTCAGCGCCACGATTATATAAAAAGTCGCACCCCAATTCATAAAACACGGATAGATTGTGGCTATCCTCGCCATATAACTCGTATGCTTCCATCAGCAAGGCATGCGCTTTGAAATTGTCTGCCTTAAGATTGACATTCTCCCGCATCAGTTTCCACTCATTTTGATAAAACTCTAGCCCTTTCGTTCCAGCGGCAGAAGAATCAAAATAGATTCGGCTCATTAAGAATATCGCTTCGGGATTACCTGTGTCAGCTAGCGACTGAAGCATCAATAAACCTTGACTGGCTTTTTCTTTTTCAAGCAAAAGTATTGTTGCATTTTCCAGATTATTCTCTGCATCCTTTTCTGGCTCAAAAACAGCGCTGTTATCATCAAAGAATTGAAAATATGCAAAGGTTCCTCCTCCGATAAGAATCGCAGCAATGCCAACAATAGCAACAAGTCCTTTCCATTTTTTCTTCGAAGTCTGTGTGGTTTCAGATTTTTCTGTTTCAGCCTTTTTCTTGTTTTTTTCCTCAACTTTACGTCGGGACTCTTCCTCTTTTCGCGCTTTTTCTTCCGCTTTTCTACGGGCTACTTCCTCTGCTTTACGTCGCTCCTCTTCTTCCTTTCGGGCTTTTTCCTCCGCTTTTCTACGGGCTTCTACTTCTTTCCGCGCCCTCTCCTCTGCTTTTCTGCGGGCTTCTTCCTCTGCTTTACGGCGTGCCTCTTCCTCTGCTTTTCTACGGGCTTCTTCTGCAGCTTTACGGCTGGCTTCTTCCTCTGCTTTACGGCGTGCCTCTTCCTCTGCTTTTTTGCGTGCTTCTTCAGCAGCTTTACGGCTGGCTTCTTCCTCTGCTTTTCTGCGTGCCTCCTTTGCAGCTCTTTTTTGGGCTAATTCCTCAGCCTTTCGCATTTCATATCCTTTGATGCTTTCCACATTTAGAATTTCGCCATCCAATACCGATTGGGCCACCCGAACAAGCAGCTTTGCCATTGGCCGATCCCAGGGATTTAGGGACATACACCATTTAATTATAGCCTTCAAGTTATCTGAGTGATTACTTTGCCATTCAGGAATCAATGCTCCATTACGCTGCAACACGCCACCTTGACCAAAAAACGGAAGGTCCTTATTGATGAGTTCGTACATAGTTACACCAAGAGCCCAAATATCTGAGGCGTTCACGGCTTCAACATCTTCGCCGAACATTTCGGGAGCCATATAAGGAATGGATCCGCCCATTGTTTTTGCTTTAGATCCGATTGCAGAATTGTTTCGTAAAGTACTTCGAAACTTTACGCTGATACCAAAGTCAGTAATCAAGAAATTACCTTCCTCGTCAATGAGGATATTGTCAGGCTTTATGTCGTGATGAACGATTCCCTGTTGATGCAGGTATTCAAGACCCGAAGCCACATCGCGAATGAAACGCCACATGGTCTTTTCGTCGATATTGCCCATAAAGTCAACACACGAACCGGGACAATATGGCATCACCAAATAAGGACGATCGTCGCAAATATCATAATAGTAGGCATGAAGCAGATGCGGGTGCGACAAGCCAAAGGTAGTCACAAACTCCTCCTTAAACTCTTGAACGCCTCTCGAATCCAAGGCGATATACACTTTGACCGCGACATTAATACCCAACTGCCTATCTTGGGCAAGCCAGACCTCGCCATACGACCCCCGACCTTTCATTTCTAAAAGGAAGTACCGATCGTCGAATAATGTATTCTTTGATAAAACCATACCTCTATCCTAACTTTTTTTTCATATCTCTTATCTGAGCATCCATAGAGTATTTGTCGATTTTGAATCCCTTTTGTATTTCGGCTGGAATTCTGCTCACAATTTGCTCAAACTCCAACTCAATCTCACTTAATTCATTTAGTGTCTTGCATTTCCTTATTCTTTTGGCAAAATACCCCTTTAACCAATCTACTGTATTCTTTGTATGATCATAGTTTTGTCCGCCGAATCGAATCAAGTACTCTACACACTTCTCTTTGTTAGGATCGCGATTGAATTCGCTCATCGCTTCCTGTTCATTATCAGCTGTTAATGCAGTTACAGGGTTATTCTGTTTTTCTTGAAGCTCATTGGGCGCATTATTTTTCTCTGGCTCAGGCACCGGGGTTAATGTGGAACTAAGGGACAATTGACCTTTTACTTCTGGAACACTGTCGGTTACCTTGTCTGTCGTTCCCTTTTGACTATTCTTGTCTTTTGGGTCTAGTGTGCTTTTTAGATTCTTTGAATCGGAACCGCTTTCGTCTATTTTTTCGAGATCGTTCTCTATTCTTTGTTTATTTATAAATTCAATACTGTCTTTGACAAATTGTTCAATAAATAATTCAGCCTGACTTTTGTATTGCCCATTTTTAAACTGTCTCAAATAGGAACGATAGCCATTAACGTCGTAGCACTGTTCAAAGAAATCACGATCCTTCTGTTCGTTTTTCAAACGACAATAATCTTTTACGAAAAAGCCCCCACCAACTAAGATCAAAAGAGAAGCTACCATCAGGATGTATTTTAATCTTCTACTTTTCTTACCATTCCCAACTGAGTCATTAGGGAGGTATTCATTTTGTAATTCAACATCACCATCAGGAGCGGTTTCCCCTCTGATTATCTCACATAAAACAACTGTGACATTGTCGTACCATTCGTTGCGTTGGGCTGCATCGAAAAGAGCGTCACGGCATTCCACCATTGATTGACGGTTTTCGCTTATGATATCTTCAATGTTTTCCGTATCAATACGACGACCATCCTTATATGTCTTACGGTCGCGCAAGACTCCACTTAACCCATCGCTACAAAGAAGGAAAATGTCATCTTTATAAACCTTGAAATGATTACTTTCTGGTTTCGCTTTTTTGTCAGGATCGCCTAGACTTCGAGTTACGATATTTCCATAAGGATGGTCAAAGGCCTGGTCTATGCTTATCTTGCCTTCGTCAACAAGTCCTTGAACGTATGAGTGGTCTTTGGAAACTTGCCGCAAGCCAACGCCCGGACGGAACAAATAGGCACGACTATCCCCGCACCATGTTAGGCAAATCTCTCCATCTAGCAACCATGCCAAAATAATGGTGCTACCCATGCCTTCATGTTCAGGATTGTTCCGCGAATCAGCTTTTATAGCTGCATCAGCCGCCACTACAACCTCCTCCAAATAACTGATTCGAGATTTGGTGTTATGACAGATGCTTTCTGTTATTTTGCCAGGAGCGAAATATCTCTCCACTGTTTTGATGGCAATGTCAGATGCGACCTCACCCGCATTCATTCCTCCCATACCGTCAGCAACCACCATGAGGCATCCTGTTTTCGAAAGCTCCACCACATCGTCTCCCATAAATGCCCCCTTCTTTACATCATTGAGAAGACAATCCACAAACATATTGTCTTCATTACCTTCCAAAGGAGCGTCGGGTTTAAACTTTCCTGCCGCATCTGTACGGGCTGCAAGCCTGAACTGTATTGATTTCATTTTACATTTCCTTTCTTGCAGTTTTCGACAGGTGTCAATTTTCCGCCAGAAACCACTTTTGGTTTTTTGTCATCATTCTCTTCTTTACCTTTTTCGGGTTTCGTTTCATTTTCGGAGGTTTTATCCTGAATGATGGAATATAGTTTCCAAGCAGAACTGTCATTATAGGCAAAACTGCATAATTCAAAGGTGACTGTACCGACTAATGTAATATGAGGCACAATGAAAAAGCCTGCAATGACCTTTTGGGTGTTTTGTGGAGGAAGCACTTCAAATCCAGAGGCTTTCACATCAACTTCTTGTACAAATGACAAATAGACATTGTATTCGGTGTCTTTGGTTATTTCACTCTCCGTTGGTTGCATAACCCAAACCATCCAGCCATTCACTTTACCCGTTGTATCTGCCAAATTCAAGCCTTGGCTTTGGCATGATAATTTGAAACAATTATCGCGCAATTCCTTAAATGAGTTTTCATCTCTTTGTAGCTTTATAAACTCCTTTTCACCATAGGGCTTTATGGAAGTTTCAAATAGAGTTGGAGTGTATTCCCTATTCTCTTTATACGAATCATAATTGGAATCAAAATTCCACGGATGTGTAACTCTATCATCAACAATCAAACCATTTTCAATCAAAATACCAAATGAATACATTTTGCCGAATTCGGGTTTGTTGTCCAATCCATAGGCGTTGCCCTTACTGTCTTTAAGCTGATAAGACTGTTCTACGAGGACAACCGCTTTGTAGTTGGTCTCTTTAATGAGATTGTCACTGGCAAAAACGCCTAAGAAGTTTTGTGCGTTGAGTACACCTATTTCTATTAAGGCAAAAAACAGAAGAAATAATGTCTTTTTCATCTTTATACTATTATTATGATTTGACTTATTGGTTATTTATTAATCATTGAAATGGGAACCACACGATCCTTCCATTTTCCATCTCTTGACCCACTCAAAGCGCCCAGTCTAGTTGCGCCTGAAAGGATACCTACACAAACCGGCTTTCCATCATGAACGGTAAAGACAGGTCCTCCTGAATTTCCATGGTCGGTTTCACTGTTGTCAAGTTGAATACAGCCAAAGTCATTCAACCCATTCACTGCCACAGTTGACTCGACGAACAGCGGATCGACTTTCCCTCTATTGCCTTCACCCATAGGATATCCCAGAATGTTAAGTTTAGTTCCAATAGGCATTTTAGTAGAGTATTCAGGGTCAATCAGTATGGACCCTTTTTTGTTAGTTTGACACCATGCATAGTCACGATAGTCGGTTATATCAACACGTTCACGAGCAGGAAGGAAAACGCCTCCTATCTCAACCGGCTGGGAAGTCTGATAATTGTATTTACCCCAATGGAATGGATTGTCATTTAATGAATACTTCATCTCAAAACTGTCATTTGGCGAAGTAGCCATAAGCTTAAAGGATATATCGTTGGGAAAAGCATCCATGAGTGCAGTGATTTCTCTCGAGTCAAAATTGACACAATGTTGAGCAGTCACAAAACGCCCGTCTTCTAGCAGGAAGCCTGTTCCTTGTCCACCTGCAATGGGCATTCCACCCAAAAGAACCTCTATTTGCAAGAAATATGTTGACTTAGCAAATTCGGCCAATGCATGTGTCGGAACGGTTACTACCATATCTCTCAACTCTTGTTGCGTTGCCGCCAATTCCTTACGCACTGACCTTATTTCAGATTGGCTCTTTTGCAGCTTCTCAACGTTTTCTGCCAATTGACGGTTCAGGGAATCCATGGCAAGGGAATCTCCTTCTCTTTGTCCCATTAAATAAGCAATTTGATGATTTGATTCTTTAAGTTGCTTTGGATAATAGATATTTGTCCAAACTAAGCCTGCAATAACAAGCACCAAAATACTGCTCAACACAGTCAGTGCAGTCCGATAAGGTCTCAACGCCTGTTTACGGAAAAGATTCAATCGAGCAGTAAGACCAATACTACTGATTTTGCCTTTTTCTCCTTCTGGGATGATAAAACCCAGTTTAGGTCCGTTTGTGGAAAGTTGAATCTCATCACCATTTTGCAGATACCATTCTTTATGCACTTTTTGGCCATTCAGATAAGTGGAATTGGTTGTGGACAATTGAACCAGTTTCCATTTGTCGCCATCCTTCACAATAGCGGCATGACGACGACTAACTGTCGTGAACGAATCGTCGAAACGCACTTGACATTGAGATCCGCGTCCTAATTCGATTTCATCGACAATGATTGGTTGTGATTCGCCGGCTTTATGGTATTTGCTTGATACTTTATGAACAAGCATATAATAGCTGCGGCCACCGCCGCCAAAAATAGATTTCATTCCCGCTCCTATAGAACCAGATAATGATCTTCTGTAAGGTTGTGTTTCTTGTGCCATAATTTTTATAATTCAATTAATTGTTTAAATGTTTCAAATTATTATTAGTAGCCCTCGACTCTCATCTTTACATCTCCGATAGTTATAATGTCACCTGGCTTCAACACCATTCCAAAGCTACCGACTTCCGATGAATTCAAGTAAGTCCCATTCATGGAAGACCTCCACTCACCTACTTTGTCCATTGGCCTGCAGCTAACCGTACAATCAGCACAAGTGCCTCTTTGCAACGAGACAAGACATCTCTTTCGCCACTGCCCATCACGGATTATCCACTGTCCCCGCATTGCATCTAGTTCAAATGTACAGTGACAACGTGAAACAAAGAAATCATCATCACGCAGCTTTATATCATTGTAAACGTTATTGTCTGCCCTACCTAAAGTGACTATTTGACGCCTATTCGTGATATAATCATTCAATTGGAACACTTTACCATAGTCACATCCCTGCATTACTCGAAGCCGAATTCCTTCTTTTACGGTCATAAAACTACGGCTTAATGAAGGATTTAATTCTGAAACGGATGAACGACTAGACTTTGGCAGCATTTCGATAACTTCTGTTGCTGATGAAATACGAGTCTTATAATCTGGATCCAGGCAACGTTCGATAACGGGCATCCAACTTCTTGTAACGTCAACTCTTTTCAGTGAATCCCGATCCCAAATCCCGCTTTTACCATGTTCCAGATATTCATAAAGGTGCTCATCCTTTTCAAGTTTGCCAAATGGCAGTTTTCCCACCATCATTTCATACATCATCACTCCAAAAGAAAAAATATCAGTGGTGGGCAACACCGTAGCTTTTCCTCCCCTGGGAGGGTTTACTTGTTCCGGTGGCATATAAGGATATGTGCCAAACAATTGCTTTGGCTTCCCAATAATACCCCTTTCGGTCATGCGTTTGTTTTGATCGCCAGCAATGCCAAAATCGGTCAATACAGCTGAATAATCGTCCCTTAGAAGCACGTTTTCGGGTTTTAAATCACGATGAACCTTTCCTTCATGATGAAGATCCCTCAAACCGCTCAAAATATCAACTCCGACTCTTACAAAATCAACCTTGTGCCGTTTTACGTATTGTCGCAAATCGCCATTAGGGCAAAACTCCATAACGAAGAATGGATTGTTTTTCACATCGCCATAGGCGTATGAATGAGCCAAATGTTCGCTGGTAATCTTACCAGTCTCAAATTCCATTACAAAACGATCCCGAAGTCCTTTGTAAACGTCAGAAGGCACTGTCCACAGCTTCAAAAGCTTCAGTGCACGAGTCCGACCTCCGTTATCTCTAACCTTATAAACTATACCAAATGTACCTTCTCCGAGCTCTTTCTCTATTCGGTACATTGTATTATTTGGCCCTTTTATAATATCGCCAGAATGAAAATCACATCGTTCAGGGACTTGAATATCCATGCTCCAATATCAATTGAATTCAAACAACCTATTACCTAAAACTATAATGTCACCTTTATGCAACTTGGTTTTTCTGGCAGCAAGCACGTAGGTAGTACGTTGTTGGCTCTTATCAATGATATACCATTCACCTTCTTCGAAAGACAACTCAGCCTGTTCGGTGCTTGTAATACTCTGATTGTTTGGGTCTGTATTGGATCGATTTAAAACAATGGAAACACCTGAAAATGACAATGGTTGGTGATCGATATTCTCGCCAGCCCAAGAAATAGGCTTAAGTGTACAGAAAGTACCAGTACTCGGTTGCATCCAAGGATTGACCGTACCTTGATGACTACGCCCTCCATTGTTGATAGAGACTCTTGCTTCGTCGCTTTCCAAGGAAGACCCACAATGATGGCAGAAATTTGAGCCTGTTTGATTGACCGTCCCACACTTAGGACATCTATTGCTCTCCTCCCGAAGAACGGTGCCACAATCGGGACAAACCGCCATGTTTTTACGCACTGGGTATCCACAATTAGGACAACTACTAAGGTTTCTATCCGAATCTGCAACTACCTCCCTGTTCTCATTCTCATGACCAAACTGCGGTTCCGAGCCACCAAAAAATTGGCTTTCCGAAACTGTTTTCCTTAAATTTTCCTCGCCAGACTCGGAAACGGTCTGAGCTACAGGTCTTGGGCTCTGCCCATTCTCTAAAGGAGCGCTACATTTCTCACAAACGATAGCATTGTCATCATTTGGCCATCCACAGTTTTTACATCTTTTTGTCATAATCCGAATCCGTATTTGACCACTCTTTTTTTTAAGAGCTTTTTCCGTCAAACACCCTCACCGGAATGAAACATTTCACTTTTTTTTTGCTACATACAAAAAGAAAGCGGGGTATCTGTTGCTGTTGCCCGACTCTTTTGGGTCCTGGAAAAACCTGTGCACAACGAACAAACAGCTGGATACCCACGCTCTCAATCGCGGGGCATCTACCACTGTCTTGTTTCTGCTTGTGCTTATTGAATTTTCCAGGTTCAAAGAGTACAAAAACAAGCTCGGCAAACGCCTTCTTTCAATATGTCGTCCTCGCCCTGATAGGCCATTGAAAAACCTATTTGGACAAGGAGGCTACAAAAATAAGGTTATTTTCGGGAAAAACAAAAAAATAGTAAAAAAATAACGTATGAACTCTTGGAGTATGAATTAAAATTTCTACCTTTGCAGAAATGTTAAGAATATATTTGGACAATAAATCAACAGATTGTAGAACTTATTATTAATTAATATTATGGAAGACAGATTTATTAATCCGTATACCGATTATGGTTTCAA
>JAEEGL010816888.1_pt1 | contig 12824 bp, 12 predicted proteins | sample 9134231 | NCBI WGS metagenome assembly JAEEGL01 (sample SAMN16246548, study PRJNA631951) | gut metagenome | biome: gut microbiome; feature: rumen; material: fiber-attached | host: Bos | place: Iran: Karaj | collected 2018-10
CCAGTCATTTGCTTCTTGAACAATCTTCCAACAATGCTCTGTATTCTTAGATTGGACTTCAAAATCGTTATTCTGGTTGTTGAGAATCGTGAAATACGAAAGAGACAATAAATCTTTTGATGTAAACATAGAAATACTCCTTAAAACTAAAAAACAACAGTGAAATGAATCATCATAGAATGTGATAATTACAACTCGGAATAAGTTGCGAGGGATAATATATCAAATCAAAAATCTTTTGTAAATAGGAAATCAGAAAAAACAAAACTTCATTTTCCAGAGCTGCTTTTGAAACAATAAATCATATAAAGAACAATAAATAATTGTCGTATATATTTATATATAGAAGAAACTAAAACAATACCAAAAATGACGTACTACCAAAACTTTTTAAAAAAGTCCTGATTTTCTCAAAAATACATTGTTATTTGTAAGATATCATAGTAAAATAAAGCTATCAAAAATGACGCTCGTCAAAAGTGGGATGAATTAGTCGGAGGACAAAAGTATGGAATATGGGTATTGCAGAATTTCTACACCAAAACAGAATATAGAAAGGCAGCAGCGCAATATTAAAGCTGAATATCCTAATAGTGTACTTGTGAATGAGATTTATACTGGCACTAAATTTCAGGGAAGAAAAGAACTGGATAAGCTCCTGAAGGTCATTAAACCAAATGATACTATTGTGTTTGATTCTGTTAGTAGAATGAGTCGTAATGCAGAGGAAGGATTCCAGCTGTACGAGGAACTATATAGGAAGTCAGTAAATCTTGTGTTCTTAAAAGAACCACATATCAATACAGAGACTTATAAGAAAGTTACTCAGATAAATCTTATTGGAGATAAAGTCGATTTCATTCTTGATGGTGTTAACAAGTATCTTATGGAACTGGCAAAAGAGCAGATAAGATTAGCTTTTGAACAAGCAGAAAAAGAAGTTTCCGATTTAAGACAAAGAACAGCCGAAGGACTTGTTACAGCCAAGCTCAATGGTAAGCAAGTTGGTAGAGCAAAAGGCAGCAGCTTTGAAACAAAGAAGTCTTTAGAGAAGAAAGAACTGATTCAGAAGTACAGTAAAGACTTCAATGGTTCTCTTAATGATAATGAAACAATCAAAATGGTTGGGATATCTCATAATACATATTACAAATACAAAAAAGAACTTATGGCACTCTGATTCAGGGTGCTTTTTCTTTTGCCCTGGATCATTTTAAAAGATACACTTCAAAAATTTGGATCCAGAGCGTTTAGGGTTGCGTTTTAGTTTTCTTCAATTGGTAATTTGTCGAACTGGACTCACGAAAAACGAATACAGAGCTTGTTTTTGAGCAAAAAAGTGGGTAAGCACCCTACCACAGATACTTACCCTAGGAAGTTTCCATTATCTCTTACGAGATAAATCAACTTTTACTATTCTATAATCAATCTAATGATTTGCCAATCTCTTTTTCTAAGAGAGCCTTAATCATTGAATTAACAGAATCATATTTACTATTGTTGTCCAGATACTCTTTAAGAGCTGCTCTTGAACCTTTGGGAAGTCTAACAGTCAATTGCTCAACAGTTCCTTCATACTTCTTAATAGCTTTGCGCTGAGAAGTATAAGTTTTTGTTTCAATTACCTGTTCCTCCTGAGCTTTAATAACTAATTGCTTTTTTGTGCTATCGGCTTTTTTGGGCATAGTAGATAAACCTCTTGAACTCATATATTTTCTACCTCCATTCTAATATGTTGTATTCATAGCAGTCAAACAATTACCAATCGTCTCCGAAATCATCTGCTGCATCTTCCATCGCATCATCAACACCAGAAGCATAATCGGAATCGTGCTGATAACGTTCATAGTCATAGTCCTCATTATCATAGATATCATCATAGCCATCATTGTAGGAATCATTGTATGTTGATGTGCTATATGATTTCTTAGTGGTATATGTGTTCTTATCGGCAGCAGGACTACTCTTATATGTTGATGTGGTTGTTGTTCTTGTGCTGGTTGTTGGTCTGTAAGAGCTGTGTGTTGAATAATCAGAATAACCATCCGAAGTCTCACATGAATTTAGTAAGAAAATGAGGATGCAGCCAGAAGCTGCTATCGCTCCAATAACCTTTTTGTTCATATCATTACCATCCTTCATTAAAGTGTATGTTTTAAAATAGCCTGGAAAATAATTTAGGAGGATGCCGATATTATCTGACACCCTCCAAGTATATTAGTTAAGAGTGAACCTCATGGCTGTAACCTTTTTAGTAAACATATCGTACAGCTCTGCCCACTCTGATTTTTTAAAGGATGTAGTATCGAATCTATTGCTGATTACTTCCATGTATCTAGCAACGATTGATTTGTCCTCATTGAATACCTCTGTAAGCTCGTTCTCTACCATATACTCTTTGCACTCGTCCTGAAGCTTGGATATCTCAGTTTCAAGCTCTTTCTTCATGCGGTCGTACTCCTTAAGCTCTGCTAATACTTCGTTTAATCTTGTGTTTGTCATAATGAAAACCTCCTAAAATTAAGTGATTGTGGTAGTTAACAAGAAAATGTTCTTGTTATATTATTAAGATATCATAGAAAAATAATAATTGCAACAATTATTTATTGTTATAAATATTAAAAAATGTTGGGGAGTGGTTAGCTCCCCTATTTATCAGCTTGCCAGTACATATTGCTCGTCGCAATCCATACACATAACATTGATTGTTTTGGTTGCTCTGAAGCTGTTACCGCAGCAAGGACAAATATATTTTCTTGTGCTGCTCGGTTTTGTGATTCTTGGTGTTGATGTTGGAGTTTTTGGAGTGGCTATTGGTGTAGCTGTTCCTACCATGTAGTAAGCACCTTGACGATTGATTTTAATATCCTCAAAACCATACTCTATACAAAAGTTGATTGTTTCCTCAGTAGGACTCGTTATAGTCCATCCATATCTATCGTGCCTATCAATCTGTAAGTGTCCCATAGTCTCAGCTATTTCCTTGAAACGCTTATTATGATAAATGCCATTGTTTGAAGTGTCCTTGATATCATTCATAAGAGCATATAAGTGGCAACATTCATGGATCATGGTTGCTACTACGTTCTCAATAGGTCTGTTCAATGTCTCAGCTCCTATATTAAGCTCGTACTGTGTTACTCCGTTACCGTTCCAGACCTTGCTAGTGGTAATGTAACCATAAGCTCCTACTGATGATTGAATTGTGATTACTGGCATCTCTAAAGAGTTGTTGAAGTATCGCTCATTTACCCCCTTAAAGACTTTGTTCAGAAACTGAGTAGTCCTCTGAATGTTAGTTAATTCTTTCATGATGAAAACCTCCTATTTAGTTGTAATAATGTGGTAGTAAGTCAATTGAATTGATTGACCATATATGTAAGATATCATAGAAATATAAAACTGTCAATCCTATTTTTAAATAATACACTTTAATTATTGTTATAAATAGATATTATTGTCTTTAATATTGTTTATTGTTACACTTATTAGTTATTGCTTTAAATAAAGCGTAGATAATATGCAGAACTAAGCAAGCATAAGAGGGGTATTTTCCGCAAAAAATACCATGATTTTTGCCAATTCTTCTATAGCTGATTCATTCACACACCACATAATTATATTTACATGTAGTTATAAATATATTTTAATGTCATATATATAATTTATTGTAAGCACACTAATTAGGTGTTATACTAATAAAAAAGTTTTGGGAGGTTTTCAGATATGGCTACCACAATATCTATAGGCTTGCAAAAGGGTGGTGTCGGTAAGACTACTACAGCAATAAACCTTGCAAGCTGTCTAGGACACATGAAGAAAAAGGTTTTACTCGTTGATATGGATTCTCAGGCAAATAGCACTGAGGGAAGTGGAGTAGAACCAGAACATTCTATCTCTGATTGCTTTACTGGGGAGACAAGCGTTAAGAACGCAATCGTAAACTGTGATTCTTATGATTTATTAAGCGGAGACGAAAGATTAGCAGCAATCGAGAAGAATGATTTGGATAAAGACGATGTTTCTATGCTCAAGAGCTTACTCAAGTCTGTCCAAAATCAGTACGACTTCATTATCATTGATACTCCACCTGCACTTGGAAATCTGTTACAGCTTTCTTTATGTGCTAGTGATTATGTCGTTATTCCTTGCGAACCAAGACCATTTGCTCTGAATAGAATAGATAGCTTCTATGAGACGATAGTAGCCTCAAATAAGAGCTTAAAAGTATTAGGCATACTTCTTGTCAAATACAACGAAAGAAGCGTTCTAAACAAGCAAATAAAGATTACTCTGGAGACAAAGGCTCGACTCATGAATACAAAAGTGTTTAACACATATATTCGTGAAGGTATTGCTGTCGGAGAAAGTCAGACAATGCAGCAGCCACTTATGGAATATGCTCCCAAAAGTAAGCCTTGTGCTGATTACATGGAGTTTGCAAAAGAAGTTGTTAAGAGAGTGAGGACAAAATAATGGCAAATAAGAATTTTGCAGATATGCTGAATAAACCAGTTAGAACAAACGTTAATGCTACAGAAACAAAAGCGGCAGCAGAACCAAAAAAGGCAGCAGCTTCTAAGACAACTGTTGCTCCTGCAAGGGCAGCTGAACCAGTTAGAGCTAAAGGCAGACCAGTAAAAGACGAAGCAAAAGGCAAGAAAAAAGATTACTGTAAGACAATCAATATTGCAGTTCCAAAAGAAATTATTGAAGAAGTAAATAAAACCGCATTGCAGGTTCGCGGTATGTCATTAACAGATTATGTTAATTTTCTTATTACTCGTGATCTGGAACGTAATAGAAAAAATTATGAAAGGGAGCTAACTAAATCACCGGCACTGGATGATTAAAAAATAAAACTATGCTATCAAAATTCACACCTTTATCTGCTTTTCTTGTATTTTTTCTTGTTACATTTATTACAATAGTAGCTATATACCATTTTAAGAAAGAAAAAATATTACTATCTCTTAAGCGTGCCACTGAAAGTGACACTAAAATTGATACTCGCACTCTTTCAATCGGAATTTATTATCTTACAACATTGGTATCAATATTCTTGGCTGTTAAATTTGACTCTGAACATCAAGTCTCAATATGGTCTGATAGCGGAATATTATTAACCATATATTTAGGTGTTATTCTCTTTTGCTCTTATTTAATAGCTTATGTAATTATCAGAGCTATTTGCTACTCTTTTTTTGAAAATAGATTTTATAAACTAACCGACGATGAACTAAATAATATCTATAAAATTTCTTTGCTCTATTATGCATTGTACTTCTCAATTGGTGGTCTATTTTATAATTATTCTATTTGTTGTATTGCACTATATTTAAGTTCTCTATTTTGGATGAAGATATCTCTAGAGGAGATATTAAAAAAAATATATTCATTAAAAGATATCTCTCCTATTTTTTTATTATTTTCAAGCATAGTTCTAATCATCGGTATAGCAGATGCAATATTTGAAGAATATGGAGCCCCATATTGTGATAAAGCTGCTTATTTGGGTGTTCTATTAGCGTTCGCAATACATGCTAAATTGTTTATATCAAAAATTAAATCTCAACTATCAAAAGAAAAAGAAGGCTGACTTACAACGTCGCCTTCTTTTTGTCTAGGAAAACACTATCAAACTATGATTTTATATGCCCTCAAAACGTATTTAAAGGCGATTTTAGAGGTTTTGCAATCGGCAGCAGGACAAAGCTCTTTATTACTTAGTTAATTCTTGATACAGCTTCATAAGAGCCTTTACACACGCTTCTTCCGATGTATCTTTAACAGAAAAGCCATAAGCATTCATTACTGCTGCATTATTACGATGGTGAGCATTTTGTAATTCTAATGGCATTGAGTAAATACCATATAAATCAGCTAAGCTGCTATCTGGATATAACGCTCTAGCATCTAAAATACCTTGTGCTGTCTCTTCAATTTTCTTTCTCTGTTCTTCTGTAGGTTTAGGCCATGGGAAATTATTATATACAATGAATATTGAATAACTATAATCACTCTTCATTCTTCCACAAACAGCTCTAGTCCATGCCATGTGAACATTAGACATCATTATTCCAAATAAGTACAATGAGCCATTTGGGATAATATACAACTTTTGCCCTGGTATCATGCCACTGGTAACAAAATCCATAGGAATATATCTTCTGTTCTCTGTAGAAGTTTGTGGCATTGCAAAATAAGAACAATTCTCGTCAAACTTTGCTGATGGTCTGAAAAGATGTGGACTGTCCTTATACTTGTAAGCATCTCCTGTTTTTACCGAATTTTCTCTATACTCTTTACAAGCCTTTACATGCTTAAGAACTTCTGGTAAAGAATTGAGTTCTGCAGGAGAAATACCTTTTAACCACAAACAGTATCGTTCTTCTCCATCTATAAACTCTTTACCCATTGAAAACCTTCTAACCCACTTCTCGGCAGCAGGCTCTTTTGCCAGCAATTCTTCTTTTTCTTCCTTTTCAAGAATCAATGTATTACCAGATAAAGACATTGGTCCCATGATTATTTCAGGAGCATCACATAAAGGTTTTGTCCTTCTCTCTAAGAAGATATTTTCCCCATTTATCAGATATCCATTTATGTTACTTGCAATCTCATATTCAGAATCTTTATATATTCTCTTAGGTAAATTATTATGAGCGCAAATACCCACAATTACACAATGAACTTGCGCTTTGGAATTTGCTTCACTATCCCATCTGAATGTTCTATGCGCAAAATCTATATCAATGCCAGATGTTAATAAAGGCTTCCAAAGAGCTGCTACTTCCTCGCCCTGCGTTATCGAATTAGTAGATACGAACGCTGCTTTAATTCTTGTATTTCTAACAATGTCTGCGGCTTTTTTATACCAACAAGCTACATAATCCAAGTTTCCTGCATTATCCCATCCTGCAAGAACTCTTTTAACATCTTCTCTCTGCTCATTGTTTCTTTTTTTTGAGCCAACAAAAGGGGGATTGCCCATTATGTAGGATAATGATTCTATTGGTACAACTTCTTCCCAGTTTATCTGTAACGCATTACCCTCATGAATACATGCATTTGTTTTTAGTGGTAAGAAATCCAGACTCATAGCAAGAATATCTTCTGTTTCTTGCATCATCTGAGACTCTGCTATCCATAGAGCTGTCTTTGCAACAGTAACAGCAAAATCATTTATTTCTATACCGTAGAACTGACTAATGCTTACTTTGATTGGATTGATTACATCTCCAAAAACAATCTGTCCATCTACTTGTTTCCGGTCACAATCCAATATATCTCGTATTACTTGATTCTCTAATCGTCTTATACTGATATATGTCTCAGTTAAAAAGTTGCCACTTCCGCAAGCTGGATCTAGCCAAGTTAATGTTGCCAACTTTTTCTGATAGCTCTCCAACTTTGCTTTTTTATTTTTTTCCACTTTGATTTCAGATATTGATTTATACTCATTTGTTAAATCCTCAAGGAAAAGTGGGTCTATTACCTTATGAATATTCTCGATAGAAGTGTAGTGCATTCCTCCAGAACGTCTTGTTTCTGGATTAAGAGTTGACTCAAAAAGAGCACCAAAAATAGTAGGACTAATCTGCGACCAATCAAATCCTTCACTTGCTTTAGATAAAAGAACATTTCTAATTTCATCGGTAAAATTAGGAATCTCTATATCTTCTTTTTCAAAAAGACCACCATTTACAAAAGGAAACTTGGATAAATCACTTGTATCATAAGGGTCTCTGTTTTCTTCAGGGGTATCAAGAATCTTAAATAGCTCAATAAGGGCTTTTCTCATATCCTTTGCTTCAAATTGCTCCAAATAATCATGGAACATATTGCCACTTGAACCAAAGATATGTGCATCTTCTGCATAAAGGCAGAATACAATTCTTACACAGAGCATATTAAGGCTCTTGAGGGATTCCTCATTATTAGGATTAATGTATTGCTTATAAAGCGCATCATAAATTTTGCCAATAATATCTCCTGCTTGTTCTGATATTGCCATTTCTTGGCTTAACTTATGCTGCTGCTGATTTACTAAAAACTCAAACTGACTATATTTTGTGGGTATTTCTGAAAGAGTAAACTTCACTGGTTCAGGAACTCTTGTATCCATGTCATATACCCATATCTCTGCAAAATTGGATATAATAATCCACTTGGCTTTTTCACTTACTGGCAAAGCATTATCATACATCTTTGCTTGTTCATAAGGAGTCTTACCATCATGACCTTGTTGGGGTTTATCCAAGGGTATATTTAGGCTCTTCTGCTCAATCAGAACTCGTGTCTCAGGAATATAAGCATCAATGCGCTTAGTATTACCATCTGCAACAACTTTTTTCTGGAACTCTATTCGGTCTGTAACATCATCAGCACCAAGGATTTTTTGTAAGAAATCTATCCAGTAGCTCCTATCGTCCTCATCCTCTTTACCACGATTTACCCACTTGTTATAGAACTGTCTAGCAGCTTCTCTTTTTTCTGCATCAGTCATATAGAACCCTCCAAGGAATGATATCTATCAATTCTATTATAGGGTACCTGAATGATTTAGTTAAAGTGTACGTTTTAAAAATGGATCATATTGATAATTGCTTTTTCTAATAACCAACAGAGATATATAAAGAACTATTAATACTATTAATCTATTAAGGGAAAATAAAAATCCAATCAAAGCCAGATAAATACTGGCAAAAGTCCGATTTTGAAAAACTACCTTTGTCAAGTTAAAAACTACCTTTGGTAAGTTGAAAAACTACCTTTAGTAAGTTTTGAGAGTGCCCAAAAGAGCATGAAAAATGGCTTCAAACCGCATAAAGTGGAAAACTTGTGTCTAAAAACTACCTTTAGTAAGTTCCATATTTTTAAAAACTACCTTTAGTAAGTTGGTCTTTGCAATCGCAGATAAATAGGGCATTTAAACAACTTGAGACTTAGTTGCTGTCTTGAAAAACTACCTTTAGTAAGCTCAAAAATCAGAAAAAATAGAGGCGCATGAATACTGCATTTCTTACTTGCATAATTTAGAGAGTACACTTTAAAAAACTACCTTTAGTAAGTTAAAAACTACCTATTGTGTTAGAGGTAGTTTTATGTAATAATGAGATAGTTGGAGGGGAAAACAATGCCGAATCAAGCTATTGAAGCGTATTATGACAAGTTAGCAGACATAGGGAAAGAGATACATCGTAGGGAAATACAGCTTAGTACAGACAATGATGTTGCTATGGCAAACGATATGGTGTTGCATAGTGCCAGTAATCTATCTCTAAATGAGTTGAAGATACTCAGATTCATCATTATGCAGACTAAAAAGGGGGATAGTGAGCTGTTTGAGTTTGAAGTAACAGCGAAGCAGCTTGCAGAAGTTCTTGATGTTGGAGTAGATGGTATCTATAAAGACATTGAGAAAATGTCTACTCATATCATGAAAGAAGTCATTACTATTGGCGATAGCTCTAAATCAAAATGGATTAAGTTCCACTGGGTTGATGTTTGCCAGTATGACAATGGTAGACTCAAAATCAAGATTAGTGACGAACTCAAGCCGTTCTTAATAGGATTGAGAGGTTGTTTTACGAAGTATAGGCTGTCAGAGATAGTGCATTTACAGTCCATATATGCTATAAGGCTCTATGAGATACTTAATAGTTACATGGATGCTCATAATCTTCCACACGCTGATGTATCAACTACAGTATCAATCAGTATTGATGATATAAAAAAGGCAACTGGAACAACTGAGAAGTACGAGAGATATTCTAGTTTTAAGGCTAAAGTTATTGATGCAGCTCTTAAAGAAATCAATAGATGTACTTCTTATCATGTAACTGCAACTCCGTATAAGAACGGCAGAAGCGTTCAAGGGTTTGAGTTCTGGATAGAGTCTCAGGTAGGATATGCGCATAGAACTTCTGGAGAAAGAGTGGTCAAGCTTAAATTAGATGATGACTACGAGCAGATGAAGTTAGAAATATAAGATATTTACCAATCATTAGTGACGGAGGAAGTGTTGTAATGAACGGATTTAAAATTATGGCTGAAAGCTATCGAAAGGCAGCAGAGCAGGGAACAATAACAAAAGAACAAGCTGAGAAAGATTGCAGGATATATGATTTTCTTGGTACTTGCGACGAAGAAGATATCTGCACATTATTTGATAGTTCGGCTTTTAATGAAATTGCTAAATCATATATGAGAATTACTGTAAAAGAGCTTGTGGAAGATGGAAAACTGGAAGAAGAACAAGCACGAGAAGTCCGTAATAGATTTTCTTTACTGTTTGATGAAAAGAAAGCAGCAGAAGTTTGGAAGTAATATAAAAGAGGAATCCTAGTCTTTAATAGACTGGGATTTTTTTGTTAGGCAGCAGGATCCAAATTTTAAAATGTACACTTGAAAAAATCCTGGCTAAAAAAATTTGAAATAATCACTACCATAGTATAGGATGTTAATGTAAATACCATCTTACTTATATTTATGAGGGTATAAGAATATTTAATTTTACAGATGAAGAGTTATTTGTGAAAGTTCACGATAACCTAGTGCCCACTCAAGAAATTAAGAATTACAAGGCTTTATGTACTTTACTTGAAATTCCTGTCTTGAATGGAAGAGCGAAGAGGTATCAATTGGACTCTTTGGGGAGATTCTTTGAGTATGAAAGAGTCGGCAATAAGTACATCATCACAAAAATCATTGATGAACCTTCTCAGAAGAATGATTTGAGAGTCAAGGGTAATCATTCCATCTATGTAACTTACATAGAAAGCATACTGCTCAACTACTTTATTACTAAAGGCAAGGCACAATGCAGCTTTACTAGAAACAATCTGTGGCGAGAGCTTGGAATGATAAATGATAATTACAATCTATTCTTCTCTGGATCATCCATGCTTAAGAAGTTGCAGGTTTATGACCATCGAATAAACCAATGGCAGCTTACCAATTTCTATAATCGTACTCGCGCAAAGTTTAATGATATTCTCAAATGTGCCTTGAACAATCTACAAAATAGAAAGCTCATTGAGTACAGAGAATGTATTTGGGCGAGAAAAGATTCTCGTTATGGTCATGGCAGAAAGCAATATTTTGAAGTGAAGAAAAGTACACAGATTGCTGCTGTCATGGAGTGCGAAAAAGAGGCACTCAAAGCTCTTAATTGTCGTTCTATACAAGAAGTTATTTATAGTAAGGACAAGAAAGTAAACTGGGAGAAGTATTGCGAGATAAGGAATGCTTTTCTTTATGATAAGCTTGGCTGGGATTTTGTTTACAAGAAGTTTTCGATTATTTGTAACCAGAAGTTCTTAGCTGAAGGCTTAAGAGAAAATAATGATGAGCTTTTACATTATCTCAATGCAGAAGTTATTAAAGCTACTGATGCACAAGCTGATGAAATACTCAGGAAGAACAGAGAAGCTCTGAAAGAAGGAACAACTACTTTCAGATATCCAAACTACTATCCTGATGTTCAGAAAAAGCTATCCAAGAAGTTATTGGATATTGATATCCATACTCTTGATTGTGATTTAGACAACATGACTGATGCAGAGATACTGTATTATGCTGATATGGAAGAACTATTTGATGTAGCGTAAAAGTTGGCACTTTAAAATCTTAATTAGCGTAAGAAAAACTAATATATACGGTTATAAAGTGCCAAGTTTTGTTAAATGATTTAGTTGTAAGATGGTATTTACGTTTGCTACTCATGAGAATGAAGCGTGCTTGCATGCTGAATCTCATGATAGCAAAAAGCAAATAATCTTGTATTGTTTTGTAAGAAACAATGCAAGTTATGCGCAGTATTAAGACTAATAAGTGCAAGAGGAGAGAATAATGAATTGGCTAATCTCTTTACTAGAACAGAAGCTCCAACGCAGGAAGATGGAAGTAGTAAAGCTCCGCTGGAAGAAAGCAATGTTGGAGAAGCAACTTAATAAGTAATCGTTCTGAGAGGTAACAAGTCTGTTATCTCTTTATTTATACCTAGTATAATGACACACTTGTCATAAATATCGAGTTCGATATACTGTCTAATGCTCTAAAGCTCTGGAAATACCATGAATACGTTGGTGTCTTATTAAATCACAAATCTCTGAAAGCTGCATAAACACTGGTTTACAAGAAAAATGTGCTAAAAAAATCATATCGGTGTGATATCGTTCAAACCCAGTAAACAAGCGGTTTCTAGCATTTTTAACCACAAATTATTGTTGAATATATTTGCAAATATAAGTAAAGAATCCCATAACCAAGCCGTTCCTACGATATCATTTTCGATTAAAACCTACACTTTAAAATGATCCTGGGCAGCAGGCGTCTCGCCTTAAAGGCGAATGGCTTAACCATGCGTTTGCCATCAATGGCGAACGTAGATTATTAGCAGTCTTCCTAAAGAAGAATGGGGTGATAAGTTTTTTGCACCATGGGATAAAAGTATCAATGGTGCGTTCGTCCTCCATGACGAACGGATTTAACAGAAACCATACTGAGCAATCAGAACGTCAAAATATGAATCCTTCAATTGGCTTTTACGCTTTACTGGTTTACGTCCTCTTAATTGATATTCGTCATGGTTTACTATGTCCAGAACTGTATCAAATAAAGAGCCATAGGAAGTCTGGAAATGATACTTATCTTCAATATGGTGCTTGTGATATAGTACAAACCAGTCATTTGCTTCTTGAACAATCTTCCAACAATGCTCTGTATTCTTAGATTGGACTTCAAAATCGTTATTCTGGTTGTTGAGAATCGTGAAATACGAAAGAGACAATAAATCTTTTGATGTAAACATAGAAATA
>JAEEGL011307684.1_pt1 | contig 12824 bp, 9 predicted proteins | sample 9134231 | NCBI WGS metagenome assembly JAEEGL01 (sample SAMN16246548, study PRJNA631951) | gut metagenome | biome: gut microbiome; feature: rumen; material: fiber-attached | host: Bos | place: Iran: Karaj | collected 2018-10
AAATAATCATATTAGCATTATTTCTATTATGTTCTTTCTTTATTTGATATAAGAATTGGTTAAATAATATAACACCACCTGAAAAATCTGTTCCAAGTAATGTTGATAAACCTGGATCTTTTAAACTATCAAATATAAATGGATACATAGCAGCTATAGTAGGAGATGGGATTGGTGTTCCTATTCTATCTTCTATATCTTGTTTTGGATAAATAGGTAAAATTGATTTTAAAACCTTTTCTTGTTCAAAACGTAAAGGTATAGCTCTCATTTCCATAGCTTCTAAGTAGTTTTTAACTTGTAATTTTTTTGTTAATAATTCATCTTCAGAATTAGCTGTAATCATTACATGCATTTGAAAATCATATATTTTTGATTGTGAAGACGCTAACATTTGAATGAAATATTCAAGTGATTCATAGTCTTGTCTAATTCTTTCTTGAATTGTTCTATCACGTTCTGTTTGATATCTTTGTTTTAAATCTGCTATTTCCTTATTTAACATTTTTTGTATTGAAGAAAATGGCATTGGTATATGTTTAATAACAACTTTTATACCAGACATACTTGTTAATGATGATAAATATCCTGGTAATATGAATTTAGGATAAGATATTACTGTTAATATAGTTGCATATTTATCACTTATAACAAAATCTGCTGATCTATATTGTAATCCTTTAGGTGCAATTTGTGTTTTTATATCCATACTATGACACCACCGTTCCAAATGTAGTTGTAGTACCACCATTTAAGAAGTTATCTAATATCATTCTTAAATCATCATTACTTGTTTGACTTGTTGTTAAACCTGCATTAGCAAAGTTATTAATTAAGTTTCTAATTCTTTTCATTATTAAATCATTTTCTTTTGTTTTAAATAATAAGAAGAATTCTGTATCAACTACATTATTATTCATAAACATATTAGCTTTATTAATATCATCCATAACTAATTTTCTTTTAATTGGACTTGATAATGAATTATATAATAATTGTAATTGTGATAGATAAGTATTAATATCAACTGGTCTATCTGCAGCAATTATCCAAAATTCATAATCAATAATGTTATAAACATTTTTTAAATTCTCTATAGTAGCATTTTGCATTTCAGGGTCTAATATAAAGATATTTTTTGGCATTATTTTAACACCAGTAACTTTTTCACCGTTGTCTAATTCAATTATTCCATTTGTAATATTTTTAACTGGAATATCATCAACAGTGTATTTACTCCTTGTCGTCTTCTTCGCCATGTCCAAAGCACCAACCTTTCCATATAAAATTTCTTCTTTGTGTGAAGAAATTAAATCCTTCTTTTAAAATTGTTAACATATTATGATAATTTGGTATTGGTAACACTAGGAACCCAGTAACCAAACCAGGTGCTAGTGCGATTATTGCATATAATAATCTATCTACTGGTAGTACCAGTAACAATATTAATGTTACTGATACACCAATACCAAACATAATTAAATCAGCAGGTGTAAATAAACCAAATATTAACAATGATTTTTTTGAGTTTGCAGGGATTAAATAATTATTCATTGTATCACATCCTTTTTATTCATATTAATGATGTCCACCACCATGTCCATTACCTTGACCTTGATGTTCATTTCTATTTGTTTCACCATATTTTGTTTCAGCATCAATAGAAGTTCCACGTTTATTAAGCTTGCTTTCTGGATCTGTAAAATGTGTTCTTTCGTATTCTTGTTGTTCGATATTTTTGTTTTCAAATTTAAGATTTTCTTCAGCTCTTTCTTGTTCAAGTTGATATTTCTTTTCGCCACGATCATAAGATTCAGCAGTATTTTTAGCAATAACTTCAGATCTATTATTCATGAATGAAGTAATACTATCATTTTCATTTTTAGTACTTGCATACATTGAAGCAGTATCTGTTTCTGCATCTTTGAATATTCCATGTAAATTATCTTGATTATTTTCAATAGTTTTCCTGTAATTTTCATAATCTGCAATTTCATCTTGATCCAATTTACTAACATCAGTATCCTTAGATAACATTGTCATTTCATCAGATAATGAAATAATTTTTGTTTGTGCCAAAGATAATTTAATTTCAGCTTCAGCAATTTGTTCTTTTGTAGAACTTGAACTTTTGATTATATTATTACAATCTTCAACAATTTTTGATTGAACCTCATATTCAACTTTAATATCATTTTGTTTTTCTTGATAGAAGTTAGCTTTAAAATGTTTGTTTTTAAATTCTTCAATTTTAGATGACATATCAGCTTTGATCGTTGCATCAGTTGTAGTTGCATATTGTTGAATATTTGACTGATATTCATCATATTGAGTTTTAAATTCTTCCATTTTTTTGATTTGAGCGTTGTAATTATCTATTTTACCTTGTAACTCATCTTTGACAGATTGTGGAATAGAGGTGTCACTCTTTATAGAATTAAATTGAGATTCTACTTCATTTTTTGCAGCAATCATTTCATTATAATGATCATTATATGTTTGTAATTTTGCTTCAATATTTGTTTGTTGTGAATGTTTAATTAAAATATCATCTCTTTGTTCCATATAGGTATTAACTTTGTTCATATATTCTTTTTGTTCAGCAATAAGAGTTTCTTTCTGAGCTAATTTTGTAGAATAATTTGGATCAGTCTTATCCATTGAATTTAATTCTTGAATAACTGTATTTAATTCAGATGATTTTTTACTAAGTTCCGCAACATTTTCTTTTACTTTTCTATCTGTAAAATCATATGCATCTTTAAATGATGTTGTAGAGGCTGAACTGCTGACTACATTGCCTTTATCATCATAAGTATCAATATTAATTGCTGTTCCATTTTCATCTTTAATTGTAAAACTTCCCACATAAGCATCATTGACATTAGCATCTGATTTGCTAATTTTATATCTAGAAACAGTATTATCACCTTTTGAGTTACCAATAGTCTTTTGCCATTCTTTTAATGCTTTATCTTTATCAGATATTTCTTTAGATAAAGTTCCAACTCTAGCATCAGTTTCAGCCTGTAATGTTTTCATAGCTGTATTTAATTCTGATACTTTGGCATTTGCAATTGCTTTTTCATTAGTTTCCCATTCATTGATATTTTTATTTTCTTGAACTTCATTTTCATTAATTTTATTTATCGCTTCTTGTTGTTCAGCATCGACATTGGCAATTTCTGCATTTTTTGCAGCAATTGCTTTTTTCAATGCATCTCTTTCTCCTACTGAAGTTGATGCTTGTTCTTTCTTTATTAATTCTGATAATTCTTCATTTAACTGAGTTTTCTTATTCATTGCATCTAATGTAGCTTTTTTTCTTGCTTCTTCTGACTCAGTAGTTAATTTGTTTCTTCTACTAGCAGCTTCTGTAGTTATTTGTGATTCTCTAGCCTTATATGATTCCATGCGTGTTTTCATTTCTTGTTGTTTTTCAATATTGTTATTTAATAATTGTTCTTGTTCTTGTTTTAATTTATCGATTTCATCTTGTTTCTTCATATCTGCCACTGATGTTGTAGAAGGTTTAGAATGATCTAAGGCATTTGCTCTTGTATTTTTTGTGAAATTAGAAGCAGCGCCTGATACTGCTTTTGCAGCATCCATTTCATGTTGAGCATCACGTTTCCTATTGTCTGCAATCTTTTGTTCTTCATCTATTGCTTGTTGTCTTTCTCTAAATTTATTTTGTTCCTTTTCATGATCTAATTTTCTTTGTTTTTCCGCTTTATCAAATGCAGCTTTTTCAATAGCTAATTCAGCTTTTTCTCTTTCATTTATATCTTTTGAAGTTTCAAGTCCAAAGAAATTTCTTCTTCTATCAGTTCTTTGTTCTTCTCTTGCTTGTCTCATTGCTTCTTCTTGAGATAAATTAGGATTTTCTAATCTTAATTTATGAGCTGCAGCTTGTAAATCTCTTTGTGTTTGACGTGCTGCTGTCATTTGTCCTCTAAATCCTCTATTAGCAAGTACACCAGCTCCGGCTCCAGCAACACCACTTCCTAAAGCTCTTAAGATTGCTCTACCTCTATTAGTTCCCATTTGTCCTTCTTGTTGAAGTCTACCAACAGCTCTTTGATAAGCTCCGCCAAGTCCACCTGTTACTCTGTTGAATCCAGGAACTTCTCTCATTCTTCTCATTGGGTTTAAAGTAAATCCATTTCCTAAATTTACTCCAAATAGGCTACTAATAAATTTAGGTAATTGTCTAGCAAATAATAATGCTCCTAGCATTAACATTGCTCTTACTAACATTTGTGTTATACCATTTGTATCTGGATCTACAGCAAATGGAGTTTCTAATATTAAGTTAATTACATAAATTGCAAAGAATAATGCAACCAATCTAACAAATAAATCTATGTATGTATTTATACATTCTTTTAACCATTTACTAAATATTCCGTTTTTAGCACTTTTAGGATCCATTCTTGAAATAATTGGAATTGGTGCCATTAATTCTAAGAAACCTAATTTAACAGCACGTATTGCTATATCAAAACAAAATTGAATTAATACTAATATTAATACAACACCTGCTGCTGTTGAAATAATCGGTTTATATGTAGCTTTATCATCCCATATACCTTCATAAGCATTATATTCTGATTCACTATCAAATGCTGACCACATATCAGCATAAGCAAAATAAGTTGTACCATCTAATTGCTTATAATAATTATCAGAAGTTGGTGCTTCATCTACATAATAGAAAAATGCGCTAAATAATGAAATTGCCATATTATCACCAGGATCATTTTCTATTGCTTCATTATATCCTGTGCTTAATATAATTTTTTCAAAAAAATGTTGGCTTGTTATAAGTTTTTGTAATTCCATTGCTTCAGCAAATATTCTTGGAGTAAATACAATTAAAACTAATGATATCATAACATTAGATACTAATTTATTAACTCCTCTTTCTCCTTTGGTAAAGTCATCTGGATTTACTATATAATTGATTAAAGAAAAAGCAACTTTAAACAACATGAAAACACCTATTAATACATATATTCTTGTTGCGAAAGATTGTATTGTCTCTTGTGTAAAGATATTACTTTCTGCTATATACATTAATAAGGAATAAATCATTGAAGCTATACTATATATTGCTTCATCTATTAAACATAATAAACTTAAAATGGCATGTCTTACAAAACTCATATTCCACCTCTTATTGATTTTTACATATAATCATTATATCATATATGTTAATTTAAATAAATAATAAAAGTGAATTTTTAATAATATTTTTAAATAAAAAAAGCCTATAAAAATAGACTTATTTTACCTTATATGTATATTTACCATTTGATGTATCTCCACTAGTGATTTCTGTTCTTGTAATTTTACCATTTGAACGTAGACTTCTTAAACTTGTTTCAACTTGTTCTTGTGTAAATCCAGTAGCACTTTGAACAGATCCTCTAGTAGATTTTCCACCGCCTAATTTAACTGCTAACCATACAACTTCATCAATACTAGCATCACTTCTCATTTTATATGAATATGTTGTTGTACCATTTTCAATAGTTTTAACTTGAATTATTTCAAATGTTGAATATTTATTTTTTAATATTTGAGAAACTGTATCATCAGATAAACCAGTAGCTCTAACTATAGAAGCTTTAGTAGCACTACCACTATTATTTTTTACTTGTTCTAATACTTTATCTTCATCACTTAAATTAGAATTACTATTTGAACCACCATTATTTGTATTATTATTTGTTGTTGATGTATAAGAGTGTTCCCTACAATATTTTTCTTCACCATTTATAAAACATAAAACACAACTCATTATATCATCATTTTTACTTGATGCTATAAATCTAACTATCAATTGAACAAAGAACACAACTAAAAATACTAATGCTGCTGATATTAATCTTCTTACAAATAATCCTTGTCCTTTCTTCATTTCTTTTTCATCTTGAGCAAAAACACCTTTTCCTAAATCAATCATACCTATAATAATTAATAAGATAGGTACACCTATTTTAATTATAGTTACTATTGTAGATGTGATTATAGGAAACATTCCTTCAAAATCAAAGTGACCTGGTCCACAAGTATAAGTAGTATTCATATCTATTGATAATAAATTGAATATATTCATTTCTATTACCTCCTAATATTATTCTATCATAATAATTATAACTATTACAATATATTTAATTATTTAAATGTAAATAAAAAAACTGAATTAAATTCAGTTTAATTAATCTTCTATTACACTAGATGTTCCTTTTGGATAACATCCTTTATTTGTATCAGTACTTGTAGCAGCATCATGTTTACCACTAACAAAACAGTTAATACATTGTGAAATATTAGAATTATCACTACTTGCTACGAATCTAACAACTAATTGTACTATGAACACAACTAAGAATACTAATAAAGCAGAGATAAGTCTTTTAATAAATAAACCTTGTCCTTTTTTAATTTCTTCTTCTTTTTGTGCTACAACAGCTTTTCCTAAATCAATCATACCAATAATGATTAATAAAATAGGAACACCAATCTTAATTATTGTAACAATTGTATAAACGATACCTGGTAAAATTCCTTCAAAAGAGAAACTACCATTACCACATGAGTAAACAACGTCGTTTTCAAATCCTCCGATTCCTAATAATTGCATTTTCTTTACCTCCTAGATTAATAATACTATTTTTTCATTTTAATGTCAATAGATATTGACTATATTTACATATTCTGAATTTGGTATGGATTATTTTTACTTCCATCACCATCTTTAATTACATTATTTGCATTTATGTACATAACTAAATGGATATTTTTATCACTACTTGCTCTTGAAGCAGATACAGATCCTAAGGAATAATTATAAACTTTTGAAGTAGTATCTTTATCAGCAACAGTTGACCAACTTGAGTAGAAGAAGTCTTTAAAATAATTATAATTTCGACAAGATTGTTCTTTACAATTTGTACAATTACTATCCAAACTACCATATACTAAATCATTAGGTAAAATTAGTTGTAAATATGAATTTTCTATTTTTTCATCACATTCTAAATTATTAATAAATCCTGCTTCATCAATACTTTTTCTATATACACATATTTCTCTTGGAACAGCATATTTTTTGATATTTGAATTTTTATCATATCCTTCATATATTTTAATTAATGAATCTCTTATTCTACTTTTTTCAAAATCATTTATACCATTATCCTCTTTATCTTCAATATTATATCTATCATCCCAAATATATCGTATTTCTTCTCTTTTTTCTTTAACTAATTTTAAATATCCATCATCAGTTAATTTAATAATTCTCCACATATTTGAACCTAATTTGATATAATTATTTACTACTTCACCACGATATATATATTCATTATTAATCATATATACACCAGCTTCACCATCTTCTTCAACTAGTTTAGAAATGATTTCATTTTCAAATGTTTTTGTTTCATAATTATCGCAAGTTAAGTATGGCATATAATTATATTTTTCACCATCTTTTTGAACTATAACAGTACCAAAACAATTAGTATCTGATGTCATTTTATCAAATTCTTTTATATAATTATTACTTATTAAAACATCTGATGAAACTTGAACTTTATCTCCAACTTCTTTAGGTAATAATTCTAATTTTTCTAAATATTTTTTAGAAGCATCAACTAATTTTTTTTCAATTTCAGTATATTCTATTTTTTTATCTTCTTTTTTATTAGTTGCTATTAATAATATTATAAATACTACTACAAATACACCTGTTATTATTAATAGATTTCTAATTAACTTTTTATTAATAAAACTCATAAAACCCTCCTATTTATTTGTTTCTTCATGACATCTTCCACTTATAAAACAATCCATACAATCTACTAAGTTTGCATTACTTGTAGAGTCATTAACAAATCTAATAACCATCTTAACAATAAATATTACTAAGAATATTATAAATGCTGCTATTAATCTTTTAACAAATATTTTTTTACCTTTTTGAATTTCGTCTTCTTTTTGTCCTACAACACCTTTTGCGAAATCAATCATACCAAGTACAATTAATATGATGATAGCACCTATATATAAAACATTAATTATAATATTTACTATTCTTACTATTCTTGATGGAATTTTGTGAATAGATAAACCTTCATATGTATATGTTGTATAACCATATTCATCAGTTTCAGCTTCTTTAACTATATTTGAACCACAATAAACTAATTCAGTAGTTGCTAAACTTGCATAATTTTTATCATCTGATAAATTTACTTCACCATGGTTATTTTGATAATCTGGTTTATTATGATTGTTTTGAGTTGGTGAAGAAGGTTCATTCCAATATGTATTATTATCACAAGCAGTTGACATATAAGCATTTGTGCCCATAAATGTTTCATATTTAAATCCACCATTTGCATTTCTTGATGCATTTGATTCATCTAAATAAGTTTGATCATTATTAAAACTATGTGAATAAAGATAATATCTATATTCATTACCTAATCTTGTAGATCTAAATCCACCTATAGAGGATACACATCCTCCTGAAAAATCTGATGAATCAAAATTTTTTTGAGCAATAATCATTGATTCTCCAGAAACTTCAGTATAAATATCATCTCCAGATATCGTTAATTTTAATAAAGAATTTCCTCTTTTATAACAACAACTTAAACTTCCACTATCTGGATCTGTATATCCTGGGTCTGTATATCCTGGATCTTGTGATGAACTTCCTCCAGGATTATCTGAACCACTATTTCCAGTTTGAGGATCAATTAATGTAAAATCAGTTGTTTTTAAAACTTCTCCACGAGATGTTTGTGCTGCTGTATGTGCACTAGAAGAAGCTGTATCTCTTGTTGACTTATTTGTATATAAGTGGAATGAATAGTTAGTTTGGCCTCCACCTCTTTCAGCATAACCATATATTGTACTAGGACAATTTGACATAAATGCTGAATCTTGAACACTTGATGTTGATAAGAAATAATCTTTTCCACCGCTTACTTTAGCATATGATATATCGGCACCCTTCCAAGTAGATGTAGTACCTTTAATTTTAGTAGATATTTGAATATAATATTTTTCTGAGTCGCTCTTCTTATATGAATAGCAACATACCATTCCAGTTGTATTTTTACTTGTTGTACAACTACTTACTGTTGACAAAGAAGTTCCAGAATTTGAATTATTTTGATTATTTGAACTATTATTTGATTTTAAAGCACCATCTGAAGCAGTTAAACTGTATGAAGATGTATATGTACTTTGTTTTCCATTACTATTTTGTAATTCAGATAATTTTGTGTTGTAATTACTATTTGTTTTATAATCAGAATCAAAATACAAATAATAATATTTAGTTCCTCTAGATATTGTTTCAATTGCATTTACCGCACTAGGACAACCTTTGGTAAATGCCTTTCCCGATTCATCAAAAGTAGTTATTATTTGACTAGCACTGACATTTGTTCTTCCAGCACTTTTAATATTCATTTTTGTAACTATTTTGCTAGAATTATTTACGCCCGAATTATAAACATTAACTTGAAATTCAATTGTTCCATTTTTATAACAACAAGCTAATTGACCACTTGAAGCCTTTGCTTCGCATCCATAAGAAGTTTTATCAGTTTTTTTTAGAGAATATTTTTTGAAACTTCCTTTTGGATTATAAGTATTATTATATTCATTATATTTAACATTTATAGTGTTTGTCTTTTCATCAACACTCCAAGTAGTATCTTCTTTAGGTAATACAAATTTATGATGAGTATTGACATTAAGTGAGCTATCAAATTCATAAACAATATATTCCTGTGGACAATACCCCGATGTCATAATTGATTTAAATTTTGGAGAAGTTGCAAATACATCAAAAGAAGCATTTTTAGAAAAAGATCCATCCTCATTCAATTCTTCAAAACTAGAATTAATATAATCAATAGGATCTCCAGAAGCATTTAACGTTATCCTATAAAGATTTCCTTTATCATCCTCATACATACATTTACTACCAATTGAAGCATTAACTTTATATATTCCTACAAAAAATGTAAGTAAAATTATTACAAATACATTTAACTTTTTCATTTTAAACCTCATTTCTAGTATATTATAACATAAATATACTATTAAATACAATAAAAAAACTCTTTCGAGTTTAATTATTTAGTAGTTTCTTTCTTAACAACTTCTTTACCTTTATAAGTTCCACATTCACCGCAAACTCTGTGTGGTCTTACAGGTTTTCCACATTTTGGACATGTAGTAGTAGCGTTTTCAGTAATTTTATAATGAGTTCTTCTCATTCTACCGCTAGTTTTACTTACTTTTCTAAATGGTACTGCCATAATAACACCTCTTTCTTTTATTTATATATTATAAGTTCTCATCTTCAGTTATAAGCTTCCAGCCATCGCCTTCAGTTTTTTCTAAGCTAGCATCCTCACTAACAACCTTCATTGGGACTTCCAGTAATATATTCTCCCATATTATTGGAAAAATATCAATAGTATTTTGTATTTTTTTATCATTTTCTTCTAATAATCTATCTAAATTATCATCAATTTCAATATTAAAATCATAATTTACATCCTTAAGTGTAATCGCACATTCTAATACCATAGTACCTACAATATTTATATTTAATTCATATTCATCTAAACTATTTCTTCTAATATAACCTTTAATACTTACATTATCAAGTTTTCTAATATCAGTATTTTTTAGTTCTTCTTCACTGAAAGAATAAGTAAAATCTATATCTAAAATACTATCTATTTTATTTCTTAATCTAGTTATATCTATATTCATTATTTCACCACGATATTTACTATTTTACCTTGAATAGTAATTATTTTAACTATTTCTTTACCTTCAATATTTATTTTAACATTTGGTATTTCTTTAGCTATATTTTCCATTTCTTCTTTAGATATACCACTAGGTACTATTTCTTTACCTCTTACTTTACCATTTACTTGAACAACCATTTCAAATGAGTCTGAAACCATTTTGTTTTCATCATAAGTAGGCCAAGGTTCATACGCTATTGTTTTATTATTACCCATATATTCCCATAACTCTTCACAAATATGTGGAGTAATTGGACTTAATAATTTAATAAATCCTAATGCATATTCTTTAGGGAATACTTCTTCTTTATAAACAGCATTTATAAATATCATCATTTGTGAAATAGCTGTATTAAAGTTTAATGTTTCATAATCATCAGTTACTTTCTTAACTGTTTCATTATAAACTTTATCTAAGTTTTTATTTTCTTCATCTTTTATTTTATTTTCTTCTGTATATAATCTAAATATACGATCTAAGAATTTTTTAGAACCATCTACACCATCATAACTCCATGGTTTATCAGCTTCTAAAGGTCCCATAAACATTTCATATAATCTTAATGTATCAGCTCCATAATTTTTAATTATATCACTTGGATTAACTACAAATTCTGGGAATCTTTTACCCATTTTAATACCATTTGAACCTAAAATCATTCCTTGATGTACTAATTTTTTAAATGGTTCTTTAACTGGTACTAATCCTTTATCATATAAATAATTATTCCACATTCTTGAATATAATAAGTGACCTACAGCATGTTCAGGACCACCAACATATAAATCTACTGGCATCCAATATTTTAACAATTCTTGACTTGCAAATTCCTTATCATTATGTGGATCTATATATCTTAAGAAATACCAACTTGATCCTGCTGATCCAGGCATTGTTGATGTTTCTCTTTTACCTTTTTTACCTTTATAAGTAACATTTACCCAATCTTGTTTATTTTCCAAAGGAGCTTTACCATTTCTACCTTTATAGTCTTCTAATTCTGGTAAAACTAATGGTAAATCTTCATCATCTAATACTCCAATTGTACCATCTTCATAATGAATAACAGGTATTGGTTCACCCCAATATCTTTGTCTAGCAAATATCCATTCTCTCAATCTATAATTTGTTTTTTCTTTACCAACACCCATTTTAACTAATTTTTCAGTTATTGCTTTTTTAGCTTCTTCAACTGTTAAACCAGTAAATTCTTCACTATTAATTAATTTGCAACCTTTACCTAAATAATCTTGTTTTTCAAAAGCACATTCAGTTGTATCTCTTCCATCTATTACTTGTATCATAGGAATATTATGTACTTTAGCATATTCAAAGTCTCTTTGGTCATGACTTGGTACTGCCATAACTGCTCCTGTTCCATATGAAGCTAAAACAAAGTCTCCTAAGAACACATCTACTTCTTTACCATTTACTGGATTAATTGCTTTAATACCCTCTAATCTTAATCCTGATTTTCCTTTATTTAATTCAGTTCTATCTAAATCTGATAATTTAGCAACTTCTTCTCTATATTTTATTACTTCGTCAAAGTTTTTAATTCTATCTTTTAAATCATCTACTAATTTATTTTCAGGTGCTAAAACCATGAATGTAATTCCATATATTGTTTCAATACAAGTAGTATAAATAGAGAATTTACCTCCTCCTACTATATTAAATTCAACTTCAACTCCAGTAGATTTACCAATCCAATTTCTTTGAATTTCTTTTGTTGATTCAGGCCAATCTATTTCATCTAATCCAGATAATAATCTATCTGCATATTTAGGCATATCAATAACCCATTGTTTCATATTTTTTCTAACAACTGGATAACCACCACGTTCACTTTTACCATCGATTATCTCATCGTTTGCTAAAACAGTACCTAATTCTTCACACCAATTAACTGGCATATTTATTTGCCTAGCATAACCATCTTCATATAATTTTTTAAAAATCCA
>JAEEGL011541174.1_pt1 | contig 12824 bp, 10 predicted proteins | sample 9134231 | NCBI WGS metagenome assembly JAEEGL01 (sample SAMN16246548, study PRJNA631951) | gut metagenome | biome: gut microbiome; feature: rumen; material: fiber-attached | host: Bos | place: Iran: Karaj | collected 2018-10
CCGTCATCGTCCCCGTTTTCCTTTTCCTTCCCATCCGGAAGCTTTTCCACCGTAATCGTAACGGCGGGCGTCGCCGGAACCGGGTCGGTGGCAGGCTTCGGGGCAGGATGCTGATCCTTTGGCGGGTTATCAGCACCGGCTCTGTCCGTCCCGGGCTGCATGCCGGAAAAGATCGCGGGATTTTTTAAGATATTTCCTATGTTTCCGCTGTTAATCCCGTACCTTCCCAGATTGTCGAGCACATTGTGCAGACAGTCCGAGCATATATTTAACCCCTCCGTCAGCCTGAACATATCCTTAACGGAGGTTGAAGCTCTTCCGCAGAGCTGGCAGTATTCTATTACGTTGTTATTGTTATTATTATCAGAATTACCCATTTTTTCTCCTACGCCGATTTGCAACGCAAATCGTGCGTTTCGGCACAAACTTCAGTTTGTGCCGGTCCGGTTTGCTTTTTAAACCGGACAATTTCCTTACTGCGCCGATTTGCGAAGTAAATCGTGCGCTTATTCGACCGTCACCGACTTGGCCAGATTCCTGGGCTTGTCCACGTCGCATCCCTTAAGCACCGCAGTATAATACGCTATCAGCTGAAGCGGCACGGCGGCCACCATAGGCATCAGAAGCTCGTCCGCCTCGGGAAGCGTTATGATATGATCGGCAACATTATCCTCTACCGTAACCCCGGCAGCGCAGATAAGGATGACCATTGCCCCCCTGGATCTTACCTCCTTAATATTGCTGACGGTCTTCTCCACCAGCTTTTTCTGGGTAGCCACAGCGATCACCGGCATATCCTGCGTGATCAGGGAGATGGTCCCGTGCTTGAGCTCGCCCGCCGCGTAAGACTCCGAATGTATATAGGATATCTCCTTAAGCTTAAGGGAGCCCTCCATGCTCAGGGCATAATCCAGGCCCCTTCCTATATAAAGAAGGCTGTCGGCGTTAAGAAGCCTCGAGGCCGCATACTGGCACTTCTCCTTAAGCAATATAGCCTCGTCTATGATCTTCGGCATATCAGTCAGCTTTTCAACCAAGGCCCTGCACTCCTCCTTTGTGATCCTGCCCTTTATAAAAGCGAGCTCAAAGGCCAGAAGATACATCACCGATACCTGAACCGTGTAGGCCTTGGTGGAAGCCACGGAGATCTCCGGTCCCGCATGGGTATATATCACCATGTCGGCCTCTCTTGCTATGCTGGAGCCCTTGACGTTTACGATCGCCAGGGTATCGGCCGACAGCTTCTTTGAAAGCTCCAGGGCAGCTCTGGTATCAGCAGTCTCACCTGACTGGGAGATAAGGATCACCAGATCATCCTCCGTGATCAGAGGCTCTCTGTACCTGAATTCCGAAGCGATATCCACGATGACAGGAACCCTTGCCAGGCTCTCTATCACGTATTTTCCGACCATTCCCGCATGCATTGCGGTACCGCAGGCAACGATGAAGATATTCTTATAGGATCCGAGCTTTTCGGCGCTTAACCCCTCTGCTGAGAAATCAGGCATGCCGTCGCTTATCCTTGGCATGATCGTCATTCTTACGCTCGAGGGCTGCTCATGGATCTCCTTGAGCATGAAATGCTCAAACCCGCCCTTTTCGGCAGAGTCAACATCCCAGTCCGCCGTCTGCCTCACCTTTTTTATCTTATTGCCGTGAACGTCATATACCCTTACCCTGTCTGCCCGAAGCTCGGCTATCTCGTTCTCCTCAAGCAGATAGTAATCCCTGGTATATCTTATTATTGCGGGCACATCCGAAGCGATAAAGTTCTCGTCCCCCGAAAGCCCCACGATAAGCGGCGACTCCTTCCTTACCGCATAGATCCTGTCAGGAAAATCCCTGAACATGATGCCCAGTGAGTAGGAGCCCCTGATCTCGCCGATGACCTTTGCAATGGTCGCTACGGGATCGTCGCTCATGTAATAGTCAAGGAGCTTTGCCACTGTCTCGGTATCGGTCTCGCTGATAAAGCTGTAGCCCTCGGAGATCAGGAAATCCTTGATCTCCTTGTAGTTTTCGATGATACCGTTATGAACTATCGTGACCCTCTTGTTTCCGTGAGGATGGGAGTTGATATCCGAGGGCTCCCCGTGGGTAGCCCAGCGGGTATGCCCTATCCCGGTATGTCCTTCGGGAACCCCGTCCTCCTCAAGCTTCTTTACAAGATTGGCAAGCCTTCCCTGTCTCTTTTCAACTTTGATAACGCCGTTATCTATCACTGCGATCCCGGCTGAATCATAGCCCCTGTACTCCAGCTTGGAAAGCCCGTCAATGAGGACCTCCGCGGCCGGTCTGTTTCCTACGTAACCAACTATTCCGCACATTATTCATTCTCCCCTTTTTCATTGCTGTGTGTTTAATAAACGCCAGACAGCTCTGCCATTTACTATATGATTTATCAGTACATGATCTTGCCGAGCCTGTAGCCGGCAAACCTGAAGCCGCAGGTTACCGCAAAGGGAACGATAAGGTACCCCTTCCCCAGTCCCTTAAAATAACCGTAGGCTGTTTTTACATATTTAATACCCTCCGATTCCGAGGACACATCTCCGAATATCTCAGGGTGCGCCTTCTGGGATCCGGCAAGGGTCATATTTCTCTTAAACTGCTCGATGTTCGTAAAGCAGTGGGAGTGGATCACCTCCGCGTCCGCCTTGTATCGTATAAAAAAGCCTGCGTCAAGCGCCCTCCTTGCAAAGATCATGTCCTCGTTGAAGGGGGTGCTGTCCGGAAAACCTCCCAGCTCATCGAATATCTTCCTATCATACATGGCGCAGACGTTGGAACAGAAGAAAGCCTTGATCCCCAGCGTTTTTATGTCTTCCTTTGATTTAAGCCTGTCCTGCTTCGGATAATTATACTCTCTGGAAAAGCGCTCTCCGGGCGAAGCATCGGGCGAGGCGACCTGCCTTGCGTAGCACACCGCAACCCTCCGGTTTTCGTCATTTTCCTCTTCAAAGCCCCGAAGCATCCTCTCCACCAGAAACTCATCCGAAGGAACCGCATCATCAGTCATAAGCAGCACACGCTCCGCATCGCTGCAGCTTACGCCCCTGTTTCTGGTGCCTCCGTGGTCAAATTCGCTTTTCTTAAGCTCGTGCACCTCTATAAGGGTCTCGCTCTGCGCCGGGGAGAAAGTTTCCGCAGACGATCCGGCGTTGAAGGAGCTTATTTTCAAAGGCTCCTCCCCGTCCTCCCTGGTATGCATCAGGATGATCTTACCGGGCCTGTGGGACTGCCTCAAAAGAGCTTGTATAAGCTGTGTAAACTTATTGTCCGGCCTGTATACCGGAATAACCGCATCAACCCTCATGTAAACCGCTTTCCACGCCGATCCTGCCGCCTGTGAACCGGATCATTTCATTTAATACGCATTCTCATTCACAAAGCCCTTGAAGATGGTCATGAACATGATCTTGAAATCAAAGCTCATGGTCCAGTTTTCTATATAGTAAAGATCGTATTCTATCCTCTTTTCGATGGAGGTATCTCCCCTTAAGCCGTTTACCTGCGCCCAGCCCGTAAGCCCCGGCCTCACCTGGTGCTTGATATTATACCTTGGGATCTCCTCCTGATACTTCTCCACAAAGGAAGCCCTCTCCGGTCTCGGCCCCACAAGGCTCATCTTCCCGGTAAAGATATTAAAGAACTGGGGCAGCTCGTCAAGGCTTGTACGTCTTAAAAACTTTCCAACCTTTGTTACCCGGGGATCGTCCTTCACCGTCCAGCGGTTCATCTCATCCTCTTCGCTCTGCTCTATCATTGTTCTGAACTTGTACATCTTGAAGGTCTGGTTATGCAGCCCTATCCTCTCCTGGGAATATATGACAGTACCCTTTGAGGTGAACTTGATGATAAGGGCTATGACTATCATGAGAGGAGCGCAGAGAACTATGCCCACAGAGGAGCCTATGATATCCACAATCCGCTTTAAGGCAGCGTTAATATTGTTAGTCAGGGGGACGTGGCGTATGTTTATAACAGGAAGCCCCTGAATGTCCTCGGTATAGGGTTTGTCGGGAATGATGCCCGAATAGTCCGGGATGAACTTGGTATGAACCCCTGATTTCTCGCAGAGTGAGACTATCTCCCCCAGCCTTCCGTATTCCGAAAGAGGAAGGGTTATGGCGATCTCATCAAGCTTGTTCTCCGGAAGTATTATGATAAGGTTGTCAATGGCGCCCAGGACCTTTACGCCCTTGTACATGGTGCCCCTCGGCATCCTGTCGTCAAGGATCCCTCTTATCACATAGCCCCACTGGGGATTCAGCCTTATCCTGTTTATATAGGACTCCGCCGATTTTGAATAGCCTACGAGGAGCACGTATTTGATATTGTAGCCCCGTCTCCTGAAAAATCTCAGGATATATCTGATAATATTTCTTACGAAGGTCTCAAGGGTTATGTTGAAGGCCCAGAAGATCCATATCATGGAACGGGAGAAATGAGGCTGGTCGATCATATAAAGCACCACTATGATCATTATGGCCCCCACGCTGTTGGCCTTTATGATATTAAAGATCTCAGCCTTTCTTCCCGTGGCTCTCTTGGAATTATAAAGGTTGAACTGGTAATACAGATAGAGATAGACCGGAATGATATAGTAAAGCGCCCTGAAATAGTACCTGGTGGGAAGCCCTATTGAATAGGAGATCAGCCCGCTCTTAAACTTAAAAAACCACGCAAGCCAGTAAGCCCCCGCTATGACGAACGCATCCAGAAGCACATGCAGTCTGTTAAATAGTGCCTGATTGTCTTTGATCATGATCAGAACCTTACGGCTGGAGAAAGACCTTCAGCTTTTCAAGGTCTTATCCTGTCACCCTCCGTATAGTATTTATCCAAAGCTCAAGCTGAAGCCTGAGATAATTAACGAAATTTTCCGGCCTGAACCGGTATTTCTCCGCCTGAGCGCAGAGCTTAAAGCCCTCATAAATGCCCCCGGCATATGCCCTCCCCAGGCCCTTCTTTGTAAAAAAACAAAGCTTTATCAGATGCCCTGCAATAAGCAGGGGAAGGTTCAGTATAAGCTGTATCAGGGGCATATTCTTATATAGAAGAAAAATATTATTCCTGGCGCTCAGCCTTACCTTAAAGGCATTGTGCCGTGAGCCCGAGGTGGCGCTTCCCGCGTGATACACAAGGGCCTCGGGACAGAACCTGACCGAATAGCCGTTGATCCTTGCCCTGTAGCAAAGATCCACATCCTCAAGATAACAAAAATGCCTCTCATCAAACATTCCGGTTTTCTCAAAAAGGTCTCTGCGGTATATTGCCGCTCCCCCGCAGGCCGAGAACAATGCGCAGTCCTCATCATAGGCTTTTGCCGGCCTGTCCTTTCCCAGAGCAAAGGCCCAACCCAGCGCGCAGTAAAGATCCCCTGCGGAATCGATCCTGTCCTTCTCGAAAAGCTTTAACATCTTTGCCTGATACGAGAAAACACTCTTTCTATTATCTATTGCTTTATAAAGTTTTTCAAGAAAATTTTTATTAACAACCACGTCGTTATTTAACAACACCACATATTCCGACGAGGTTTTCCTTATCCCCTCGTTAACCGCCCTCGCAAAACCGTAGTTCTTATCAAGCCTGATAAGCTCTGTCTCGGGAAATTCCCTCTCGATAAGCTCGCAGCTTCCGTCCTCCGAGCCATTGTCCACCACGCAGACATAAAAATCCCCAAAAGTCTGCTGTTTAAGGGATTCAAGGCACTCCCTTATGTAGCGGAGCCCGTTAAAATTAGGGATAATAACAACCGCTTTTTTATTCTGCTTTCCCCTCTGTCCCATCTCCCCCAATTCAAGATACCCCCGCTGATTTGTAAACAAATCGTGCGCACAAATTACTTTATACTCTTCTGAACCGGGCGAAGGGGTCATATACATATACATATTTATCGCCCAGTCTTTTTGCATCAAACTCCTTCAGGGTCTCGGTCATGCTGCCGCCTTCAGCCATCCATTCAAGCAGGGCCTCCTTCTTTATCATCACGCAGCTTTTATCCAGCCTGTCGGTCTCGTTCTGTATGGAGGCTCTGTGCATATACCCGGAAAAATGGCCGTTCATGCCTCTGAATCTGGGCTTCAGCTTTCCCGAGGAGTCGAATGAATAACCTGCATTATCTATTCTTCCGTCTTTGGTAAGTATCTTTCCGCCTGCCGCCCCCGTCTCCGGTCTTGTCATATTTCCCAGAAGCTCTTCTATACTGTCATTGTTGACCGCCTTTATCTTCTCGTCGATGATCATGACCGCATCGGCGGGAAGGCTTTTTATCATCCCAATGTCATAAAGAGCCAGCTCTCCCGGAGTCATCGTGACGTATTTAAGCTCGCCGGGATCGTACCTGACCCTGAAAAATCCCAGATGCTCGGTATACATCACCCTCGCATTAAGCCCCATCCTCTTTAAATGATCCTCTATGGCCCTCTTTCCGGCCTCAAAGGCATATAGCTTGTTATCGGGGTTTAGGGCGGTGGATATCTCATGGGCGCGCCAGTGATAAAGGATCTTCGGGATATGCCTGATATTCTCAGTCTTAAGCTGCTCAATGCAGCGAAAGATCAGATCGTGATCCTGCGCCCCGTCATATTCCTTTAAAAACCCTCCGGTCTTCTGAAGCACCTCCGAGGAAACCACAAGGAAGTGACAGATATAGTTGTTGCTGCGCAGAAGATCGATATCAAAGCCCGGCTTGTAATGATTGTCAAAGTATTCCGTCATGTCCTCGTTTATCTTATCCTCATCGGAATAGAGGAGCATGGTCTTGTTTGCCGTGATATTCCCTCTTTTGTAAGCGGTTTCGTTGAGAGCCTTTACCACCTCAAAAAGGGCATCCTCGCAGAGCACGTCATCGTGATCCAGGAAACCAATATATTCCCCGGTAGCCATACGCAGCGCCGCATTGGTATTTCCCGATATGCCCTTGTTCTCCCTGAGCCTCTGGTATTTGATCTTGCTGCCTATACGGGAGTCCACGGTCTTTCCGATCATGTTCATAACCACGTTCTGGACCGAATCGCTCTTGCTGCCGTCGGCTATGCAAAGCTCCCACTCCGAATAAGTCTGTCCGATGACCGACTTGAGCATCTGTCTTAAAAACTCCGTCTCTGTCTCGTAGGCAGGCACCACGATGCTTATCTTATACTTGTATTCAAACTCGGTGCATCTCTGTCTGGTCAGCTCATCCTCTCCCGGACGCGTGCGCAGATACCCTCCGGGCTGCCCGCTCTCCGACCTTTCCCATTTAAGCTTTTCGATGACCTTATAGTAGGAAGCCCTGAGACCGTTTCTTTTAAGATAGCTGATGAAACGCTTCTTATTCTGTTCGGTAAGATTCTTTTTTATCCCGCCTATTATATTCATTCCTCTTCCTCCGCGCCGATCTGCCCGCAGATCGTGCGCTTAGGGCGTCTTTTCAGCCCGGATCATTTCCTCCGCGCCGATTTGCCCGCAAATCGTGCGCTTAGGCGTGATCCCTAAGATCACGCCGATCCGGTCGTCTTTATGACCGGATCATTTCCTTAAATTGAATGAGCTCCCCGGGCGTTCCCAGCACATGGACACGCTCGGATGGCACCATCGAGATATAGACCTCCATACCCCTGCGTATCATCTGATTATACATGGGAGCCACGTATTTTTCGCCCTTTTCAAGGTTTTTGCCTTCCGAATAACATTCGTTATATATTTCCTCATATAACCCGCAGGAGCTGAAATAATAGGCTCCCAGAGTACAGTTATCCGAGATCCTCGTCTTCTCCCTGACCTCAATGGCCTTTCCGTTAATGCCCTCACCCTCAAGCCTTACAAAGCTCCAGTGATCACCGGGAGCGCTGAAGCAGGGGATGAAGCCTTCTCCCCTTATCTCATCAGGCGTCATATTGAAGGGCTCCACATAAGTATCTATGTTATAGATATAGAGCCCGTCCTTTCTGTCCCATTTTTCCCGGGCCAGATACGCTGTTGTGGCCTGTCCGTCCGTCGGGACGTCGATTTCTATTAAATTACGATTTAATATTCCGAGTTTTTCGCATTTTTCGTCAATAAAAACACCCGCTTTTTCTTCTCTGCGTACTATGAAGGTATATTTATCCTCTTCTCTTCTGAATGCCTTAAGGGAATCCATGGACCACTCAAACAAGGTCCTGCCCCTGACGGGGATCATGAATTTCGGCTCTCTGTAGCCCGCCTCCCTGAATCTTCTGCCCTCTCCGGCCATTGTGATAACTATTTCCATCTCTCTCTCCCAACCGCAGGATCATTTCCTCTCTACTTCAACCTCATCCATGATCCTTACCGCATTAAGTATAAAGCCCAGAACCTTCTTTCTTCTGTCAATATGCAGCGGCAGCATCGACAAAAACAGCGAAGCCTCATAGAGCCTTATAAGCCTGTAGTCACAGCCGTTTTCCGAAAGCTTCTTCTTAAATATCCTTATATACCTTTCGTTATCGGAATCGATGGAAAGGGTAAGGGTGTTGGTCTCGGACAGACTGATCTCGAACATCCCGCTGTTAAAGTAATCGTAGGAGCCGCAGACGGAGTGGGAAAGCTTGCATATATCATAGAAGGGGTTCATATAAAGCTCCTCCTCCTTAAGCGCCCCTCTCGGATCTATGAGCTTAAGGATATCCGCTTCCTTATTATATAATATATTCGAAAAGCAAAGGTCCCCATGTCCCACGCAGAGCAGGGGTTCAAAATCCCGGCCGCCCGTTATCCTCTCATACAGCGAAAAATATCTGTCGGCGATCTGATCGATCGAGGAGTATTGTGTTCCCGCGCTTAAAAGCTTTTCAATACCCGCATATTCCTGCTTTGTCTTAAGTTCATCAAATCTTCTTTTAACTTTTGTGACATATAAGGCTCTTTCGTCCGCTGCGTACTCCTCCCGGCTGACCTTTTTTGTTTTTCTGTTCCTTATAAAATAGAAGAGCTTGTCAAGAACCCTGTCAAATTCCTCCTCGCCGATCGCCCCGTGTACATATCTTAAGGCAAGATCGGTGAAGTGGTATCTTTCCATGGAATAGGAGGCATTTTCCTCCGTCTCCCTGTAATCAAAGGGGGATACGAACCACATTCTCATCTGTTCGGGAAGGAGCCTGTAGAATTCGTATTCAGCCCTGATCTTTGCCTTGTTCTTTGACGACTTCACCACCACATAGTCGTTTCCGGAAAGAGCATTGAAGAACCTGGCGTCAAAGCCGCTGGTGATAAACTGCCTGAAATTATTGATATCGGAGATATCGATAAAGGCATCGCTCCTTATGGCGTCATAGCCTTCCAGCTCTTCGTCTCTTAAAGAGATATAAGCCTCGGGGGTCGGAAAGATCACGGCGCAGAGCCTTTCCTTCCCTTCCTTCCCCGCTGCTGCCACCCTGTAGGGCTCGTCGGCATAGCAGGCCTTTTCAAGCAGTATATCCACCGCCCTGCGGTCCTTTATTATAAAATCGGAAAACAGCCTGAACACCGGACAGTCCTTACTTATCCTGCCCTCCCTTAAAAGCTCAGAAAAGGAATCGGCAGGATAAAACCCTCCGAAATGCTCAAGCTCCTTTAATATATCCTCGGTCCTCTCCCTTAGGGAACGTCTTTTCAGGATGGTATCCCCGTAGGAGACCTTTCCGGTAATGCTCTGTACCTCAGTCCCGGTGGGACGTGAATCATCATATATGACCGCAACCGTATTTCTTTTCATCCATCAGCCCTTTCTGCGCCTGTTTGGTAACAAATTGTGCCGCCCCTGATAAGCCCCTTCGGGATTATCATCTGCCGAGATCTGCCGCGGACCTTTCCTCGAAAGGCAGATGACCGCGCTTATCACGGTAAGGATCAGCGTAAGGATAATGCACATCCTTCCGTAGGCCCTCTGTTCCAGGGTCTTGGGAACGCTTGACAAAAGCGAAGTGATATATTCGCAGAAGCCCCTGGCGTCAAAGGACGAATAAGGATAGAAGACCGACAGCAGCCTGAATAAAAGCCCTTCAAAGAACCAGGCTCCGAAGGACATGAGCAGAAGCAGCGCATATCTTCCGGCTATAAGGCTCTTAACATATTCATACCAGACCTTCAGCCCGTTTAAAAGCTTTAACACCGCCATGGAACGGGGAGAGACCCTGTTAAGGATTATGTACTTGTTAAGGTAACGGTAGGTCGGAGGAAAAATCATATAGGCAAAGACGATCACCGCCAGAAATACCGCCAGCATCACCGACACAAAGGAAAGGGTATCCGGATACAGTATCTGGAAGGGCAGCATCACGAATACCAGGGCGAGGGTATCAAAGAAGCGGTCGACAACAACGCTCAAAAACCCCGTCGCAAAGTTTCCGCACAGTCTGTAGAACACAAACACCCTGTAAACCTCCCCCAGCTTAAAAGGGATCAGGAGATTTACAAGGGTCGTTCTGAAATACGCAAAAACAAACCGTTTAAACTCGATCCTTGTGTCAATGAGCACCAGATACATCCTCATGAGCTTAAAGGCATGGATGAGTAAAAACAATACCAGAATGATTATTCCCGTAAGGAGGATTTTCAAAACAGCTGTCATTCTATCCGTCCGCCCGCGCAATGATATCCGCTTCGTAGGCATCGATCTGCTTCTGTCTGTACTCTCCCGTGATCACCGAAGGGTCATGATAGTAGGCAAACAGCATCTTAAGCACCCATTTAGCCTGATCAAAGAGCTTTACGTTGCTCACCTGATCGTCCTCCCTCCAGGAAATAGGATAAAAGCATATATCCTGGGCATAGTACTCCGAAGCAAGGATCATCACATAATTAAACATGAGATTATCCGGAAATTTCATGTAATAGCCGTTCTCAAGGCTCTTTACCGAATAGATGTTAAGCCCCGAGCCCAGATCATATATCTTTTTCCTTATAACAAAGGCAAAGAGAAAATCATAGATCACATTTCCGAAGGTTCTGAGAGCCGAGTACCCCTTCAGGCGGGATTGCCTCATAAACCTGGCTCCCAGGACAGCGTCATGCTTCCTGTAGGTCCTGTGCCGAAGCACCGGGATGAAATCCGCTATATTCCCCTGATCATCCCCGTGCAGCACCATTACATAGTCAAACCCGTTTTTTGCCGCATACTGAAACGCCACCTTATGCGAGCCCCCGAGCCCGTAATTTTCCCTGTTTCGAAGGAGGGTGACAGGAAGATCCCCGTGTCTTTCTATGAAGGCCTTCACCACCTCCTGTGTGGAATCGGTGCTCTGGTTATTCACAACTATGACCTCTGTTATGTATTTCATAATGTCCCGGTCCAGCTGCCCCAGCACCCTTATGATCTGCTTTTCGCAGTTATACGCCGGAATGAATAATAATATCCTGTCCTTCATCTCAGTATTTCTCCAAACCGCAGTCCTTGTTCACATCGAGAGGCTCCACCACCTCTTCTCCGGTATAGTCGAAGCCCTCCGGGATATATGTCTCATGGTGTTTATAGTCGTAGAGGCACATTTCTCTCGTATTGTTGGAATAGTAGGCAGCACTCTCGGCAGACTGCTCTCCCAGAAGGTTTAACACCGACTGGTTATAATGAACCTCATCCACCATGTACTCCGTGCTCACTGCCGAAAGCACCGTGGTCGCAAGAGCATAATAGCCGCTTTTCTTGCAGAGCTCTATCTGTGCATCGATGACGGTATCAAAGAAGTTCTTGTTGGTTATGCTCCTTCCGGTGGTGATTATGAATACCTTATGCAGTCCTCCCATGAACAGCGGCCTTATTATATTATCCATGTTCTGCTTATAGCTCTCAAGGGTGATATTGGAGAAGGAATCCGATTCGCCCTGGAGCCATACGACATACTGCTTCCTGATGTGATAATTATTGCTCTCAAGCCATACCTGGGCCCGCTTCTGTCTCTCGCTGAAATCTCTCATCACAGACTCCTTCATCCAGAAGTCCGTATCCGTTCCTCCCTGGGAGGCCGAAACGGCCACAATGGGGATCCCGGTTTCTTCATAATATTTGTTTGCAAAGGCCGAAACCATACTGCCCTTCTTGGCTATGGCAGCATCCATGATGCCGTTTATGTTATTTTCATTGATCCCGAAGGGCTCGCTTATCGGATACAGTCTTGTGGGATCGGATATCGCCCTGAATTCATAGCCGTGGCCCTCGGGTACCTTGGGTGCGTGGTCAGGGTCTCCTCCGGTTCCGCACATATTACTCTGTCCCATGAACATCACAAGATCGACGATCATCTTGCCGTCATCGTCTCTTATCACGTTATCCTTATCCACCTGATTGCCGGAAACGGATGCCTCGGGAAGGTCGTTTTCGCTGACGCTCCTCTCCTCCTTTTCATCCTTCTCCTCAGTCTGCTGCTGAGTATCCGGCTCTTCGGCCTCAGCCTCTTCCGTCTTTTCCGGGTTAATGTCATTTTCGGTGCTGGTAGGCACCTGTATCGTTACCGTTTTCGTGGGCTCTCCGCTGCCGCAGCCCGCAATAAGAGCGCATATTGCACAGAGGAGACAGACAGTGGCAATAATTCCTTTTTTCTCATTTTTTTTCATCATTTTCCCCTTCTCTCCGCTTAACATCCTTTATTCCTTTTTCTCCAGGATCAGTTTCCTTGTGATAAAATTATACACCATTACAATGGCGGTCGCCACGATCTTTGCCATCAGCGCAACAAGCTCATCGGTATCCGCCGCGATCCTTATATGAAGCTTGTTTAAAAGCTCAAACAGCATATCGTGGAGAGTCACCATAAACGGCAGGTTTTTGTACATTATGTCCACATATATCCAGAGTATCAGCGAATTGAGCCCCATTCCTATAAGGCTCAGCACCAGAAAGATCA
>JAEEGL012102821.1_pt1 | contig 12824 bp, 11 predicted proteins | sample 9134231 | NCBI WGS metagenome assembly JAEEGL01 (sample SAMN16246548, study PRJNA631951) | gut metagenome | biome: gut microbiome; feature: rumen; material: fiber-attached | host: Bos | place: Iran: Karaj | collected 2018-10
AAATATACCCCAATTGTTGAAAAAGTTTTCAACCAATTTTTTTCAATCTCTTGTGCAACTTGCACAAAAAGCCCCTCATTAAATTAAAATATAAAATTATGTCGCAAACCTCTTGACAAATCCGATTCAATGTGATATAATAGAATCATACCAAATAGAAAGGACTCGATCATATGAAATCAACTGATTTAGACAACCGCATCAACCGCATAAACAAGAAGGTGCAGCGCATACGCGACACCCTCACCAAACGTTCAAGCCTCTTTGGCCGCGCCGCCTCAATCATCACTGGCAACATGAACAGCGCCGGTCTTGCTAAACTTGTTGAACACAAGAACGACTACAGAATCAAGAGAGGCAACGCCGTTAAATCACTCACGAAAGAGCAACAGCTTAAACTTTCAGAAGCACTTGACCAGATAGAAATGCAGCTCGACCAGCACAGCCTGGCAGATGAGAAAAAGCGACTCAGAGAAATCGTTTATAAAATGAGAGGCAAGCGCGGCGGCCGCGTCACTCTTGCAGAGTACAGAGCTGCAGAACGTTTAAGCAAAGAGCGCGGTGAACTCTTTGACAAAGCACTTGACTACTTTTACAACTATGTTGAACAAGATATGAACGCACCAGAGCGCGCCGAAATGGTTAGAATTAAAAACATAAAGGGTCGCCGCAAGACCTATGATGAACTAAATACATTCATCAAATTAGCGCGCGAACATTTGTTAAGAACAACAAAGAAAGACCCGCAGTTACGCAGTCACCGTGAAAACGCATACAAACTCACAGCACAACGTTTAAAAGACTTGCTTGTCACTGATTAAGAAAGGAGCAACCACAATGAGAACATTACCAATTATAATATCAAAACGCATAGCAACATACAACGAGGTCAACCCCGTTGACATCACCCCCATAAACTACACAGACATCGACTACACAGTCGCAAACGTGCCCGCCCTTGTCACTCTCCCCAATAACAACTGGGTAAAAGCAGACAAGGCAACCCGCAACAAGATCTGCGCAGCAATAGGGGACAACCAGATAGCAGTATACGAAAACCGCAGCCCCATGTCTTTCGACATTGAAACAACAGGGGTGAACAAGTTTAAAACCGTAAAGGGCGTCAAAAAGTGCATCTATGCGGCCTCTTATATGTACAAATGGCAGTTTGGCATTGATGACACTATTATACACGGCAGAACCTGGCCGCAGTTCATTGACCTTATTGACTCAATAGCAGACTACAACTTTGACCCCAATGTTTACCGCGTTTGCCGTGTCTTTATTGCAAATCTTGGCTTTGAATTTCAGTTCATGAACCGCCACCTCATCAAAGACGGCTGGACCCTTGACACATTCAGCAGAACGGCCCGCAACCCCATGACCGCAACCTTTCAGAAAAACGGCTTTTTCATTATGTTTCAAGACGCTTTGAAGATATCAAACTGCGGCCTTTCTAAACTTGCAAAGAACTACAATCTCCCCTCAAAGAAGAAAGACGGGGACCTTGACTACTCAATCCCCCGCAACTCTCTCACACCTCTCACAGATGAAGAGCTTGAATACTGCTCATTTGACTGCAGGGTTCTCAATGATTTCTTTGAATGGATTTACATCAACTACAGAGACAACGGCCTGCCCTTTCCTCTCACTTCAACCGGGCTTGTCAGACATGACACAAAATATTATTTTAACAAACTTGAACGCATAAGCACAGGCAAGACAAAGAAGCCCTCAAATTTTGCAAAATACACACTCCCGAAGCTTTTCCCCGATACATATGAAGAATACAGCGATTTCATTAACAACTGCTATTCTGGCGGCTTTACTCATGCAAATGCAGCCCTTGCAGGCTACATTATAAACGACGTAAACGGCGGGGACTTCACGTCATCATACCCTTATACAATCATGTTTCAGCAGTTTCCAATGACACCATTTGAGCCGACCTCATGTGTCACCACTCTTGCAGACGTTGCAAACAACCACGCGGCAGGGGTTGCGACAATCTTTAAAGCACGCTTTACCGGCATACATGCAACAACATCACACTCCACGATCTCCATTTCAAAAATATATGAATACACCGGCAGCATAGACGACACACAAAAGGCAATTGACGCCATAGTTGACAACGGCCGCATACTTTACGCGGACCACCTCACAGTTTACCTCACAGACCTTGACTATCTCGAAAACATAGCGCAGTTCTATGAATGGGATGACGTTGAAATATTTGAAGCCAAAACATCAAAGTACGGATATCTCCCGGACTATGTGCGCTTTGCTTGTGCTTGTTTCTACTCAAAGAAAAACCAGCTCAAACGCGCAGGCATGGACGGCACCACAGCGTACAAACTTGCAAAAGCCGCAGTAAATTCTATTTACGGCATGATGGTTGAACGCTTAAACGTTTCAGACATCAAATACGAGGACGGCGACTGGTTCGAATATATTGACGTTATAGAAGGCCTTTCAATTGAAGAGAATGCAGAAGTTGCATACAAGCGCGCACTCTTTACAGAATCCGGCAAGCTCCGCAAATTCTTGTCGCCATACTGGGGCGCATATGTTACAGCACACGCCCGCGGCAACCTCTTTAAAATCTTGAGACAGATAAACAATGACGCCATTTACTGCGACACAGACTCCATATACTACCAGAACCCGGACAAATGGCAGCACGTTTGCGACAACTACAACCGCAACATTTACGACACAAACCGCAAGATAATAAACGAGTGGAACGCCACACACCCCGCAGACATGCAGCTTGATATAAATGATTTTATTGACCTCGGTGAATTTGACAAGCTCAACAAAAAAGGCAATTACAGCCGCTTCATCACTCTCGGCGCGAAGAGATATCTCAAAGAATACGACGGCGAAACCGTGGCAACCATTGCAGGACTCCCCAAAACGGCCCTCAATGAGTACGCAGAAGCAAACAAGCAGGATCCCTTTGAAGTATTCAAAAACGGCATGAAGATACCGGACTGCAAGAGGGCGCACAAATACAACGACTTTGAAACATCAGACATCATAGTTGACCAGTTTGGCAACGTTGAAGAAATGCACGAGCTGGCAAGCGTCGGCATCTTTGATATAGACTTCAGCATGTCACTTAGTTCAAGCTATGTGAACCTTTTGATGTTCTACGCACAAGACAGAGTCCGCAAGGGCATTATAGAAAAATACGAGGAGTTGAACAATAATGAAGAAAATTGAATACATCAACAACGACCCGCAGAAGGGTATCAAATACGACTGGAAAGCGGTACGCAAGCGCATCAAAGCGCTTGGCATCCCGCACGGGTTTTACAACCCCGCAACAGCCCCACTTGACCTTGTTCAATGGTTTGTTGAAATGTCGGAGCGTACAGTAGGCAAGACGACAGGCTGGCTCCTTGCCGGCCTCACCCTCTTTGAAATGTACGGGACAGTCACAATGTACATCAGACAGAAAAAAGACATGATAGCCCCGAAGAACTCAAGCAGCCTTTTCAATGTTGTTGTTGAAAACCACTATATAGAGAAAATCACAGACAACAAATACAACAACGTATATTACAGGGCCCGCAAATGGTATCTCTGCAAGATTGACGAAGAGACAGGGGAGATTCTCGACAAATGCCCGGACTACTTCTGCAGAATGGTGAGCCTCGACGAGTCAACAAACCTCAAATCATCTTGCAACGAGCCAATGGGCGACCTTGTTATATTTGACGAGTTCATCAGCAAATATGTTTCAAACAATGAATTTGTTACACTTGTTGATGTCATCTCTACAATTTTCAGACTCAGAGAGTGCGGCAAAATTGTTTTACTTGCTAACACAATTGACAAATACAATCAGTACTTCTTTGACCTTGAAATCTTTGAACGTATTGCAACAATGGACTTGGGCGACAACTGCACACACGTCACAGACAGGGGCACCCGCATTTATATTGAGTTTGTCGGACCGCCCAAAATGTACAGAAAGAAAAAGGCAAGGTGGACCCGCCTCTTTGCAGGTTTTGGCAAACCTGAACTCGCAAGCATCACCGGTGAAGCAACATGGGCCGTGAAATGTTACCAGCATATACCAGACATAGAAAGAGAAGAGGACACCCCGGAGACGCTATTTAGAAACATATACATCAAGCACAATGAGAAGCTTGTCCGCCTTGACATAGTGCGCCACCCCGTCCTTGGCGTCTGCATATATGCACACTGGGCAACAACAACGCACCCGGACAGCATCATTTTTACAGATGCAGAGCGCTACGACCCGCGCTACATTTACGGACTGCCACACAACAACACCGCCGGCAAGTTCATTAATAACGCAATCGCCGAGCAGCGTATTTACTACCAGGCAAACGACGTCGGCGCGTTCATTGAAAATTATATATTATCACTTTAAACAAAAAGGGGCCTCAAAAAGCCCCTTTTCTTTGTGCATTCTGCACAATTGCTTTTTTATACATTTTGTACTATAATATTATACAGGAGGTATAGAAAGCGCTATGAATTACCTTAAACACTTTTTATGTGTCAAATCTATAATCACAGTTGTTATGTGCTGCACGCTCGCCGCGTTGGCAATAATGGACCCCGCAGACTACAAAACAACCATGGAAAATTTGACATATATAATCATAACTTTTTATTTCAGTCACCAGACTCAGAAAGGAGAGAAACAACCTTGAATGGCATTGACATATCAGAACACAACGGGATCGTTGACTTTAACGCGGTTAAAGCCGCCGGCATGGATTTTGTTATTCTGCGTGCTGGCTATGGTAAATATATCACTCAGCGCGACAAGCGTTTTGAGATGAATTACACCGCGGCAAAGGCCGCAGGGCTCAAAGTCGGCGCCTATTGGTACAGCTATGCAGCAACCCCGCAGGAAGCCGCAGAAGAGGCGGCAGCGTGCTGCAAGGTGATACAGGGCAAGCAGTTTGAGTTTCCTATCTATTACGATATAGAAGAGGCCAAATCAATGGCACAGGCAACAGCAAACTGCGTGGCATTTTGCGACTACCTCGAAAAGCATGGCTATTTTGCCGGCGTCTATGCAAACGCGTCAACCTTTAACAACTGCATAGACTACAAGATCCGCAGCAAGTACACAACATGGCTGGCACACTGGTCAAACGCTCCCGCATTTGTCGCCCCTCTTTGGCAGTACAGTGCAACAGGTCGCGTCAATGGCTGCTCCGGCGACGTTGACAAGGACAAGGCAAACTGCGACCTTGAGAAGATTGTAAAGGGCACCGGCCTCAATGGATGGGGCAAACCCGCAGCAGACAAGGCAACAACCCTGGCCGCAAAGGATGAAACAACAGGGGCAGCAACCACAGGCAATACAATAAAAATCATTATAAACGGTGAAACCGTTTTTGAAAGGAGTCTTTAAATATGGGTATTATTTCAAACGCTGCACTTGTGCAGGTAACAAAAGAAGCAATCGCGCAGGCAGTCGGCGTTGAAGCGCTCGGCAACCTTAACGCACTCAACGATACAACCATTGTTGAACTGGGTGAAAAACTTAACATAACAGACGGGGAGATAACAAACGGCAGCCCCGCTGATATCTTTTTCAAAACACTGCTCAGCAGAATCGGACAGATCCGCATTGATGACCGCTCATACGTGGCAACACTCCCGAAGCTTTTCGTTTCGCCCGTTGAATGGGGTCTCATGTCTGAATTTATCAAATTTGACCTTTCAGACGTCATGGTTGACGAGATGTGGAACCCTAACGGCTTTATAAACTACAACGAGCAGGGCGGCCCCGCAGAGGGTCAGAGAATTGCCGGCATTGAGTTTGGCACATTCAAGCCCGCAGTCCGTGCAAGACTTTACAAGAAAGCGCACGCAATTATGGTAGCTCTCACCAAAGCCCGCGAGCAGATGTTTACAGCATTCACAAGCCTTGCAGAGTATGAATCTTTTGCCGCCGGTCTTGATATCAGTGTAACAAACACACTTCAGCTCAAAGCAGAGGTTTACGCACTCATGACCGTTTCAACCGGTATAGCAACCGCAGAAAAGAACGGCAACCGCATCAAACTTCTCACAGAGTTCAACACAGAGACAGGGCAGACACTCACAAAGACAGCCGCCCTCAATGATCCGAAGTTCATACAGTTTGCGCTTGGCAGAATTGCAGAGACAAAAGACAACCTCAAGCGCATGACAATGAGCTATAACAACCACGAGACCCTCACCTTCTCAAGCAATGCAAATGTCATTCTTCTTAACAAATTTGCAAACAAGGCGAAGTTCATGGGCAGGGCAAACACATTCAACGAAGAGCTTCTCGGCATAGGTGACTACGACAAGGTAGCCTCATGGCAGGCAGTCAAGGCGGCTAACTCTACAACGCCTTTCAACTTTGATGACGCCTCAACAATTGTACTCACCGCCGAAGCATGGTCCGATATCAGCGGCACAGAGACAGAAGACCCGAAGGTAATTCAGAACATTGTCGGTGTAATATACGACCGCTGGGCAATGGGTATCACGGTGGATAAAAAGAAAGTCACCTCACAGTACAGCGCAGCAAGAGACACAACAAACTTCTTCTATCATGCGCTTGTTAATTACATGGTAAATGATGACTACCCGATCGTATTCTTTACCCTTGACTGATATATAAAACAAGAGGGGCCCCGCGCCCCTCTTTTTGAAAGGAGTGAAACCATTTGTCATTTTATTCAAAAATGAAAGCCAAATACAAAAAGGAGTTTGACGAGCGAAGCCATTTTGAAAACCTTTTAAACACACAGATCAGCATGTTTGACTGGCAGGGGTTGCCCGATACGCTGCGCCCTGAATTCATTGAAGGTATGTTAGTCACCCAGGGGACGTGCGGTGTTGCAGAGATAAAGGGCGACCTTTACACAGGTTTCGGCGGCTATTGCGGCGACATAGTCAACTTCTTGCCGACTGAATATTTAATCACCGTTGTTGGCGTAGGCGACAAGCAGGCAAAGATCAACGACCCAAACGGTTTTGCCGTAGGGTGGAACAACGCACTGAGAACCCCCGACTGGGCATTGATGCAGACGGCGAACATTCTCACAGAGGTTGACGTTTCAGAGCGTATAAACGTGCTTTTTTCGCGTTTTCTGCGTATACCAAAGGTAAGAGACGGCAAAGAAAAGAAGGCCGTAGAGGACAGCATAGCGGCCATTTTAGAGGGCCGTATATCCGCCGTGGTTTCTGATAATATACGCGACATACTAACGGACCAGGACAAGGGCGACCAGTTCATGGACCTTGTAGACGTCAAAGAGGTTGACAAGCTGCAATATTTAAACCAGTACCGAGACAACGTGGTAAAAAGGTTTTTCCAGTTATACGGGCAGGGGATGCAGTCAACGGCAAAACTGGCGCAGCAGACAACGGATGAACTGCACGGCAATGACAGTATTTCAATGATCTTGCCATTACAGAAAAAGAAGTACAGGCAGAAGTTTGCAGACGATATAAACAGGCTTTTTGGTACATCTATAACGGTTGACTTCTCAGAGGCATACAAGGACAGCCTCGAAGAGATGTACGAGAACAACGAGAAGAAGGAGGGCAAAGCAAATGACAACGAAAACAACGACGGTGACGGATCTTCTGGCGGACAGTCTGCTGACGAGTGAACACCTTTCAGACGTTTTCGCGCTATCGGTTACATATAAACACTGGCAGAACGACGGCACAGAAGCAGACACGCCCTATACATTCTCAATGACGAAGCAGGACGTCATGCAGCTCATTCACCTTAACTGGGGCCCGTGGTCCTTTGTATGGTACGAGGACGGCATCCCCATAGCGTTTGACAGTGATATCAGCATAAGGGCGTTTGCACAGTTCTGCAGACAGTTCAGCGGGTACAAAACAAGGTGCCTTGTTAACCTGCAGCGACAGCTTGAGGCATACTATGCAGACTATAACCCCATAGAGAACTACAACGGCAACGAGACAGAGGACGAGACAGTAGACGAAGACAACCCGCACAAATCAGTCAAAGAGGTTTCCGGCTATGTCCGCAACGCTGCAAGGGTTAAAGGGTACGACGCCGCAGGCGGTGACATACAGGTAGCAGAGAGCGGCGGCAGCTATACAACAAGCATTGAAGCGCAGCAGGGGTGGACCCCGGTTGCTACACACAGCGAAACAGCGTACGACACAACGGCGCTTAAACCGGTTGCAACAGACAGTGCGACAATGGCGGCAGGTACAACAATGACACAGGCAGACGAGGGCAACAACTTTACACACTGGGACGACTACAAGGAAACCACGACAGAAGAGGGCAGCAGGCTGAAGAAGACGAACAGACACGGCAACCTGGGCGTAACAATGACACAGCAGATGATTGAAGCGGAGATCGCAACAAGGGGCCGCGACCTTGTAAAAGGGTGGCTCAAAAAGTTCATTGACGAAAACTGCGTTTTGACCGTGCCGGATGTCTGCGACATTGAAGGGATGTGAGCGCGTGAACGTTGATTTTTATATAACGGGCGACGACCCGCGCAAACTTGTCAAGAACATGACACAAACAACCAGCGCAACAGATGCCCGCATAACAGGGCAGATGAGTATACAGGCCCCGGTGCTTTCACTGGGGTACAACGCCATGATCGCAGGGTCAACACATGCATACATAGCAGAATGGGGCAGATGGTACAAGATAGAAAGCGCGACAGTCAACAACGCGGAGCGCATGATCCTCAGTCTGCTTGTTGATGCAAAGCAGACATGGGGCGAAGCGCTGAAAGGGTGCCCCGCAACTTGTGTAAGGTCTGAAAGCGTAGGCATGAACATGACGCCGGACACACAAGCCCCGGTGATGCCCGGTGCTGAATACGTGACAACGGTGCAGTTCGACAGTTCAGACCTTGACAGCTACACGGGGCCCGGTGACTATTATTACGTTTTAACAGTAAAATAAAAGGAGTGATACAATGCCTATAAATGAAAGCTATTACGGCCCGGAGTCGTCGTGGGTGCAGTTTCCCGCAAATAACAACGTTGAAGAGTTCAAGAACTTCTATGTTGCAAGCGGTAACAACAACAATGACAGCACGTACGGAAAAGCGGCCCGTACATGGATAAGCGGCCTTATTGCAAACGACTTTGAAAACAAATATTATAACCCGATTGACATGTCTTTTGGATGGTGCAGAACAGACGGTTCCGCCCCGGTTGATAAATGTTTAAGCGTCACAGGTTACAGAACCAGCGGCGACGGTGCACACGGCCGATACACGGCGACACAGTCCGGCCCCTCTACAATGGGTCTGGCAATGCGCGGCAATGCGGTCCCGTATATTGGCGGCAGTGCTGTAAATTATTACAAGTCAAGCAAAACGGGCAGCATGGTAAACGCAAGCAACGCCCCGCATAATTACAAGCCGTCCGGGTTCAACTATCGCCCGCAAATTGCTGAAACACAGTCCGGTGTTACATATGTTTATGAAACAAACACGGGACTCGCCCCCGCTTTAAAGTTTAATTTCAACAGGGTTTTCTATGTCCCTTTTGTTTATTATGCACTTTTAAAAGAGGGACACACAACAGCAGAATGGGCCGCAGTGACTAACCCATCAGACTATAACACCCTTTATATGAACAGTTACTGCCGCGACTTGCGCAGCTTTATAAAGTACTTTACAGACAACCCGTCACACGTAAATCGCTGCATATTATTTGCGGTTATGCTTGACGTTAATGTATTTAAATTTAACGAAAACGGCGAAACAGCGATCGGCAACCAGGACGGCGGATCAATGGGCGGAAGCTGTGGCGCCCTTTGTGCTATGGCATACCCTAACACAACAACGCCCTTCACTTTCAAAGATTGGTACACGGATGAAGCAGACGCCGAAACTTTCACTGTTGATCTTGATCTTGGCTTTATAAAGAACGTACACCGCGCCCCGTCAAATACTTATATATACAATGAGCATTCAAACATAGTAACAAGCGCGACATTTACAACACCCTCCGATCTTGTTGTTTCGGGTGCTATTGGCACACAGTACGGCACGGGGTACTCGTCCCCGGTCTCATATTGTTACCAGATGCAGTGCGTTTGTCTCGGTGATGATTGGACGGTGAAGCGCTTTGAAGACCAGTCAATAAGCAACGCGCAGAAGTACGCGGTCGCAGTCTATGCAACACTTGACGACTTTGGGGGCCTTGACGCTTTCCGCGAATATGTCCGCAAATGTGCAGCATATACCGGCGGCATATTTTCAGAAAGTTACTACCCTCTGTGGCATGATGATTTACAGGATGAATCATGTTTCATTGGTACCATTGACGCAAACGGGGTAACACACGGGGCATATACACACGGCGAAGCAAACGCAAACCAGCCGCAGGCACAGTGGGGCGACGACTGGGGCAGCAAAACCCCTTACAATCCCTCGCCGCGACCCGGCCCCGCACCTGATACAGAGGACCCCTCAGACGCGTTAAGCCTCAGAGAGAGGGCGCATATAGGCGCAGAGATAGGCCCCGCCCGCTACATTGTGCAGCCGTCAGACGTGGTTTCATTGTTTACATTTATCAAGCAGTGCACAGACTATAACAACGCCTTTGAAGGCTATGCAGACGTGAGAACGGCAAGTGTCCCCGCCGAAGATTTAGACAGGGTCAAGGCGGTTTGTCTCAGAGACTGGCAGAACACATACCCGGACACGGCATCATGGTATTCATATGTTTACGACGTTATGGGCGAAGGGGTGCACCCTAATAACAACATAGTCGGGCTGATGGCTTTCCCGTTTTATGCCCGTGACAAGTTTTCAACGGTTGACGCAGGGATACAGCTCGGCGACATTGACACAAACTATTCAGCAAGTGACAAGTTTTTTACAACAAAATCATGGTATCAAAACGAGGGCGAAGCAATAGGCTCAGTCTCTACACAGTTTAACCCGCATTCATTGACGGCAGCCTTTACAGCAAAGAGAATCACAGGGGACGCCATGTGCGTGCTTGATTTGGGTTCTTATCAGATACCGGCCCGCTATGGTGATTACAGAGACTTCAAACCCTATGCACACATTGAACTGCAGGTGCCTTATCATGGTACATTTGAGCTTGACCCGGCGGACTGGGTAGGACATGAGGTTGAAGTGTATGCAATTTGCGAAGCCGTGACGGGTTCAAGCATGGCAATTGTCTGCAGGGACGGAGCCCCGATGTTAACCAGCGGCGGCCAAATGGGCACGCCCGTGCCGTTAACCGTTGAATCCTTTGGCGGTACAACAGCAAGCCTTGCCGCTAATTCTGCACAGTTTCAGAACATGCAGGTAGAGCACAGGGTGCACGCCGTAAACGGTGCGATAGACGTGGCAAAGAGTGCAGCGAAGACCATAGCAGCCGGGGCTTTCACGGTCATGACAGGCGGCGCAGGGGCCGGGGCGTTAGCACTGGCAGCAGCAGACACAACACAGGTTGCCGCAAACCTTTACGGGCAGATGAAGACCGAAAGCAACAACATAAAGGCCGCAGAGTATGCCATAGAGCACCAGCAGACAGGCAGCGCAATACTTGGCAGCGCGGCGCCGTCAGTAAACGGTAAATACGAAACAAGGTGCAGGCTTGTCTTCCACTATTGCCGCCTTGACTATGGGGCAAACCTTGCAACATACGGGGCGACACAGGGATACAGCTGCAACCGGTCCGGCAACGTCGGCGACTTTACAGGATACACAGTCTTCAGCAATGTCATTCTTGACGGTATCAACGCAACAGACGCAGAGAAGCAGATGCTTGTGCAGGAGCTTCAAAACGGCGTTATAATATAAAAGAAAAAGCCCCGCCGGGTTTTCCCGGTCGGGGTTTTAATTATATGAGCATTAGAGAATTAAACCTAAAATAATAAACGGTATAACCACAACAGCGAAGCACATCAGAATGCCGCAAACGGTGAGGCAGTGACGGGCGGCTGACCAGTCGTATAAGGGTTTGACGTTGTCGCCTCCTTTCTTGCAGTCATTGGAAAACAGAAAGCAGCAACACGGCAGGTGTTTGTGTAGTGCTTTACGCCATCTTTTTCATAAGAACCAGACTGCCATGCACCCTCGATTTCTATCGGATCTCCTTTCTTAAAATATTTGGCGATTGTTTCACCTTTGGCGCCCCATGCCTCGCAGTTGATAAAATCAGAGTCATAAGAACCGGACTTGTTCTTGTAATCTCTTCTCACAGCAATGCCGAAGCGGGTGACCGTGGTGTCATTCACCTTTGTTGTTGTTGCGTCACCGGTGAGGCGACCTGATGCAATAAATTTGTTCATAATGTAACTCCTTTTGGTTTAAAGCAAAATTTACATGATGTCTGCTAAACCATATATAGTAATTCTACTCTTTAATGGCAGAGCGGGCCAAAATATTTAGAGGCCTTGAGATTGGCTTTTCATTTGATCGGCGACCCTCTCGCAACCTCTATAAGTATTATATCAGATGAGCGGCGTTTTGTCAATTGTGCATTATATCCAAATGCGCAGCGTTTTCGGGTCTATTTTTATAACTATGAAGTCATTGAAGACATCAAAGTAATTAAATTCAACGCCCCCGAAAATATAAGTGTAGTTTGAACGGTTTTCAACGTCTTTGACTCTGATCATTATGTTTCACCCCTTTCAGACTTTGAGAAGGTTTACGAGTTTGAGAAGGGCTTCATTCTGTGAAGACAAGAATTCAAGCTCGTTAATAGCTTTTTCAACGGATGAGAGCAGACCGATAAGAGCCTCGGTCTTCTTTGTGCTTTTGTCTGATTTGACGCGGTTCAAAGCCTTGTCAAGTTCTCTTGCGGCA
>JAEEGL012431425.1_pt1 | contig 12824 bp, 16 predicted proteins | sample 9134231 | NCBI WGS metagenome assembly JAEEGL01 (sample SAMN16246548, study PRJNA631951) | gut metagenome | biome: gut microbiome; feature: rumen; material: fiber-attached | host: Bos | place: Iran: Karaj | collected 2018-10
AGGGAAGTGGTCAGGCTGTTGTAAGGACTAATGATTCTGATGTTATAAAAAAACTTAAGTATATAAAGGCAGTTTCTCCTATTGTGAATGGAACTGCACAAATTATTTATGGAAATGAAAATTATGCCGCATCAATTGTCGCATCAACACCGGACTATATGTATACTGGAAAATGGGAAATAGAAAAGGGTGAACCAATTTCTGATCGTGATGTAAAATTGGCACAGTCATATATTCTTATTGGAAAAACAATCGAATCGAATCTTTTCCCAGGTGGTGAAAGTGCAATTGGAAAATCTGTGCGTATAAATAATGTTCCTTTTGTTGTTAAGGGTGTTTTAAAAGCTAAGGGACAGGGTATGGCCGGCATGGACAGGGATGAAACTGTTATTATGCCGGTTACGACATATCGTCGAAGAATTAGGGGAAGTTATATTCCGAATCGTGTAAGTTATATTATGGCTCAGGTGGATAGTGATAAAAATATCAGTAAGGCAAAAAAGTATATTGAAAATGCACTTCGCGAATCACGAAAAATTAAATCAAATGCAGAAAATGATTTTAGTGTTGCCGATATGACTGAAATGGTTGAAACAGTTAAATCAGTCGGAACATATCTTTCTATTTTACTTGCATCTATTGCATCAATATCTCTTATTGTAGGAAGTATCGGTATTATGAATATGATGCTTGTATCCGTAACGGAAAGAACCCGTGAGATTGGTATAAGAAAAGCTATTGGTGCAAAGAATTCTTATATTCTTTATCAATTTTTATTAGAGGCAATTTTGATTTCATTTATAGGGAGTATGGTTGGAATGATTTTGGGTATTGGAATATCTCAATTAGTTGGTATGTTGCTTTCTAAATCAGTTCCAATATCAATGCTTACTGTTATAATTTCATTTTCTGTTGCGATAATTGTTGGAATATCATCCGGTATTTTCCCTGCATTAAAGGCAACAAAACTTGACCCAATTGAAGCATTAAGATATCAATAGGTATTGCATATGGTAAATAAAAAGAAAAAGCCCTTATAAAAAAGGGCTTTTGATTTATGCGTTGGAGAATTAATCTCTTGTATATTGACAGTTCCAACCGTTTGCTTGATTTTCCTTCATAAAATTGAAGATATCATCGTTTGTACTGATTGTTTGTCCGTTTTTTGTGCATACGGCACCAGTTATGGTTCCTGCAAAAACATTTGAACTTATCAATGTTAAAAATGCGACCAAAAGAATTTTTTTCATTTTTATTTCCTTTCTTTTATTGGTTCTTTTTTTCATCTCTGTAAGAATTTTATCACAATTTAATTTATTTATCAATAAAAAATCGCCCAGGGAAAATCCGAGGGCGAAAGTAATTCATTTTTTTTAATATTATCTTTCGAAAACACGAACCTCATCAAATTCAACATTGTCTGTTGTCATTGTGATTGCTATACGGTTTGCAGGAAGCCCCATTTCTGTAAGAGCATTCATAACAGCTTTTACATCTTTTTTAACATTTGTAGAAGGTTTGTTTTGAGGAGCAATACCTGATACTTCAAATGTTGCGGATGGGTTTCTTTCCAAAGAACGACTTAATGCTTGGTAAAGTGGTTCTTCGAAATTAACATTTTCTTTATCAAACTTTATAACAGCAACTGGACGTGTAGAAACAGCAATAGGTGCCTTTTCAACAACAGGTGTTGGGGCACGCTTTGCTTTTATTGAATCCATTATAAGAGCGGTTGCTGCCTTTGGTTCAGAAGTTTTTTTTTCCCTCATATATCTTCTTGGAGCAGGAGCTCTTCTTGAAGCATAACCATATTCTTGTTCATTTTCTTCCATGAAAGCATTGTATGCTTCATCACTTGAGAACATTGAACCGCCGTTTGCAAAGAAATCAGTTGATGATCCCATACCATAAAGTTTTCCGTTCTTTATGTTAAGAGCAACATCATTAAGGTTGAATTTTTCATTATCAACATATGCTTGTTGTCTTTCTGCTTCTGCATTAAGTTGACGAGCAAAGATTGAAATGTTTGAACCAATTTGTTTTGCTTCTTCTTCTAATGCCTTTAACTTTTTGTGTTCTTCCTCTGTTGCACCACGGATTTTGTATGATGCTTGGATAGAACCAACCATATAATCAACCATTGATTGATCAGATTCTACATCAGCAACAAGTCTTTTTATATCAAAAGCAATGTTGTTAATTTTTTCAAGTTTTGCACGTGCATCTTTCCATTCATCCATAAGTTCAGGATTTCCTGGTGTTGTGCCAAGTTGCAATTTTGAATTGATTTGAGCAATAGCACTTCTGTAATCAGATACAGCAGTGTTTGTATCATTTCTCATTGATTGCAATGTATCTCTTCTGCTGTCAACAAGCTTTTTAAGTTCTGCTTGTTCAGATGCAAAATTTGCAATTTTGTTTTTAATAAAAGTTCCATCAAATGCAGTTGATGATTCCCTTACTTGTTTGTTAGATGTTTCACTACCTGCGAACAATGTTTCAGATGTTGATGAACATGCACCCAAAACTACTACTGAAAGTAATGCAATAAGTTTTTTCATTTAATAACCTCTCTTGTCTTAAGTTAATTACCTGTTTTGTTATACAGATGTTTAAATAATAAAGTATTTCTTAAAAAAAAGCAACATTTTCTTATTATTTTTTTACATATTTCTTTATATAACTAATAGCTTCTTTTGGAGTTTTAACTATTTTGAAATATTTTTTGTTGGTTTCAGGCATAAATCCATTAGAAATTAGTGAATCAACAAGCTTTTCAAATGGTTTAAAAAATCCATTAATATCTATCAAAACAAGCGGTTTTGGTGAAATATCATCTCTTTTTTTGATTTTACATACAGGTCTGTCTGTTATTTTTTTATGTTTGCCTATTATCTCTTTTCCAACAAGGATGTCAAATATTTCATCAAATGTTCCAAAACCACCAGGAAGAGCAATAAATGCATCAGAATAGTTAATGAAACCACGTTTCCTTAGTTGAATATTGTTTACCATTTTATATTTTGTTCCTTTAATAGGTTCTTCAAAATCGGCAATAACTTTTGTTGTAATACCAAATATTTTACCTTTTAAAGATAAAACACTATTGGCAACCTTTCCCATCAAACCTCTTCCACCGGCACCGTAAACAAGACGCATATTATTTTTTGAAATAAGCTTACCTGTTTCGGTTGCTATATCTTGATATAGTTTTTTATTACCCAATTCAGCACCACAAAAAACACATACTGAAATTCTTCTTTTTTTGAAAATAGACATTTATATTCCTCTTTTTTATTAAATTAAACTACTTTCATATAATATCAGATTTTATTCGACCTTTCAATAAAATACTTATTGATTTTTTACAAAATGTTAGTTATACTTTTGTGCAAGTGGTCGGTTGGCAGAGAGGCTATGCAGAGGACTGCAAATCCTTGTACACTGGTTCGAATCCGGTATCGACCTCCAATTTATTTTTAAAGGAGTATGTTTTTGGCAGATAAAAATAATAGCTTATCGCTTAATGTAAATGAAAAAATTCGCGCTCGCGAAGTTCGATTGATAAATCAAAACGGTGAAAATGTTGGTGTTGTTTCTACTCTTGAGGCTTTGAATATGGCGAAAGATGTGGGACTTGACCTTTTGGAAATTGTTCCTAATTCTGAACCACCTGTTTGTAAAATTATGGATTATGGTAAGTGGAAGTATGAGGAAAGTAAAAAACAATCCGAGGCAAAAAAGGCACAAAAGATTGTTGAAACAAAGGAACTTAAAATACGTCCAAATATTGATGTCCATGATTTCCAGGTTAAGATTAAGGCTGCAGAACGTTTTATCGAAGATGGTAATAAGGTCAAATTTACTGTTCGCTTTAAAGGTCGTGAAATTGCGAATCAAGAATCTGGTCTTCAACTTTTGGATAGGGTAAAGGCTGAACTTGGTGATAAAATAAAGGTTGATAAGGAACCTGCTATGGAAGGCAGACAGATGATAATGTTTGTTGTTCCAAATAAATAAAATTCATTTTTTAAATATTTGATAAAAATCTCAGAAAGTTAGGTTTTCTGGGATTTTTTTGATTTTGTTCTTATAGAAATAATGTGAAATTTGTGATATTTTTTTATAAGGGAGGGTTTTATTATGGCAAATATTTTACTTGTTTATGGGCATCCAAAAACACCAGTAAGTTTTAATTTTTCGTTAAAGGAAAAAATGGTTTCGGTGTTGAAAAATAGGGGGCATAATGTTCTTGTTCGTGATTTGTATGAGGTAAGTTTTAATCCATTACTTTCGTCTGATGATTTGGCAAAAATTCATAATAATGAAATTCCTGATGATATAAAAAAAGAGCAAGAGTTTATAAAAAATGCTGATGTTATAATTTTTATTTATCCAATATGGTGGGCAGGAAGTCCTGCGATTATAAAAGGATATATTGATCGTGTGTTTTCATATGGTTTTGCATATATGTATAGAGGGAATAAAGTAGTTGGACTATTAACTGATAAACGAGCTATTATAATAAATTCCAATGGTTCACCATATGATTTTTACGAAAAAGAGGGATATTATAATGCAATAAAGAAAGTGAATGATGATGGAATATTTGCATTTTGTGGTTTCAAAAAAATCAAGCATATTTTCTTTGGTGGTATTATGAATAAAACACAAGAAGAAAAAGATGTTGATATAAAAACTGCAATTGATGAAACAGTAATCGAGATAGAGGCAAAATAAAAATCCCCATCTTATGATGGGGAAATTTTACACTTTAATTTTTTTCAAATTAGAATTGAACACCATATTTCAAACCGATTGTGTCATCTACACCATCAGCTTTAAGTTCTGTTTTATAGTAAAGTGACCATAGACCACCCTTTTGATAATTGATTTGAGCAGTCATAGATAATGAATCTTCAGTATCTGTTTCTGCGTTGAAATCATCATTAAGGATGTAGTCGAAAGCAAGAGAACCTGATAGACGGTCATCAAAGTTATAAGCTCCCTTTACACCCAAAGCGATGTTGTTTGAGTCAAACATACCATCATCTACTCTGTTTAAACCTGCGTTAGCAGCAAGAGTGTATTTTGCTGTTCTTGTACCGATTTGGAAACCAGTATTAAGAATTGATGCATCATCACCCCAAATTTTTTCTTCAATACCTTGCATATAGTCTAAATAGAAGTTTGTGATAACTTTTCCAGATGAAAGTCTGTATTTACCACCAATTTTCCAGAAACTAACACCATCAGAATCTGAATCTGTATCGTTTTGATAATCGATTGTACCAGCAACAAAAAATCTATTTGTAATACCGTAACCGATTTCTTCTGAAATGTTGTATGCTGAATCTTGTTTATTTACTTCAGTTTTTGAGTAAAATTTACCTTCAGCAGGTGCATAAAGAGGATCTTCCACATTTGCATTTGCAGCAGTTGATACAGCCAATACAGCGAGTAATGATAACAATGATACTTTTTTCATATTTATCTCCTTTTTTTAAGTTAAACACAACAAGATTTCTACCTTGCTATTAGGAATCTTATCCCAAAATATGTAAAATGTAAAGAGAAAAATTATCGTGTAAAATCAGTATCTTTTGCGATTTGTTTTTCGGATTTTATTAATTCAAGAAGTTTTTTTCGGCCATCTTCGAACATCTTATCTATTATAGCAATTTCCTTTTGAACAGAGACAGGAAGTTCCTCTGCCTGTGATTTTTGTTCTGAGGTAGGCTCGGATGCAGAAAATTCAGGTGTAGGAGTCGGTTCTGACTTTGGAGTTGGTTTAGATTCAGGAGTAATTGTTGAATCAGAAGTAGGTTCTGTTTCGGTGGTTATTGAGGCAGGGTCAAAAGTTTGTTCTGGTGCAGGGGCTGGCTCTGGCTCTGGCTCTGGTGTTGGAGTTTGGGTTGTCTCTGGTGCAGGAGCAGGTTCCGGTTCTGGTGCGGGCATTTCAAATGCTGGTGCATCGAACGAAGGAGCATCAAATGCTGGTGCTGAAAATTCTTCGGCAGGTGCATTTTGAACCGGTGCAGGAGTAGGTTCGGGTGTTGGGGTTGGTCCAAATCCCGGCGCAAAGGCAGGACCCGGTGTTGGTTCCGGTGTAGGTGCAGGAGAATCCTCAACCTTTGTTTCCTCGCTTGAAGAATTTTGTTGTTCATTTCTAAGTTTATTTTTCAATTCTTCGACAAGTTGTTTATGCTTTTCCTTTGCGGAAACCTCCTCTTTTTTACGGCTTTCACCATAACCATCAGCCCAACGAACAGCAATTGGTTCAACACCTATAATGGATTTCATTTGGTCATCTGAAAAACCATATGACTTTTTCATTGATTCGTATTCATCAGGTGGTATTTGTCTTATTCCAGCCATAAAAATTCTCCTATTCCAATTACTCTTCTGTAATTATAACACAAAAATTTTTTTATTTCAAATTATTTAGAAATTTTGGATTGAATTTTTTCGTAATCGTATAAATTTTCGCATTTTCCAAGGCCGGTTATGGTCAAATTTGATGAAAAGACCTTTTTTGCTGTTTCCTTTATGTCTTCCAATGAAATAGATTCAATCATTGAAATAGATTCAGAAAATGGAATATGTTTTCCAAAATGTTGCATTTGACGGCCTAAAATCCTTGCACGGGCAGTGGAATTTTCAAGACTCATTAACATGCTGGATTTATAGCTTACTTTTGCACGATTTAGTTCTTGGGGAGTTATGCCATCTGTGATTTTAAGTATTTCATTTATGCTTGTGTCGATAACCTGGTTTATCTTTTCTGGAACTGTGGATGTATATATATAAAAATGTCCAGTATCAGAATAATTTGTGACATTAGAATATATTGTATAAACAAGGTTATGTTTTTCACGAATTTCTTGAAACAATCTTGATGACATACCGCCACCCAAAGTGTTGCAAAGAATGTTTTCGCAAAAAACTTCTTTTCTGTTATGGAGATTGGTTGCTTCGAACCCAAGGATAAGGTGTATTTGTTCCAAATCTTTATTTTTTACAAAGTAGCCACCTTCGTATTTTGCAGATGGGGTTGGTGGACAACCGGCAGGGGTTAAATTTGTAAAATATTTTTTTGCAAGTTCTGTAACTTTTTCATTATCAAAATTTCCAGAAATGACAAGAAAAAGCCTATCTACACAATAGTTTGTTTTTATATATGATTTAAGCATATCTGGTGTAATAGAACGTATTGTTTCATCAGTTCCTAAAATAGTCCTTCCAAGTGGTTGATTTGGATATGCTGTTTCACCATAGTAATCATAAATTACATCATCAGGAGTATCAAGAGAGCTATAATATTCTTGTAATATAACATTTCTTTCCTTTGATGTTTCAGTTGTATCAAAGACAGAATTTTGAATAATATCTGATAAAATATCAATACTTGTTTCCAAATATTCCTTTAATGTTTTGGTGTAAAAAAAAGTATGATCCTTTGATGTATAGGCGTTAATATCACCACCAATATCTTCTATTGTTTCAGCAATATCTTTGTATGATTTTGTGGTTGTTCCCTTAAAAGCCATATGTTCCAAAAAATGGGAAATCCCGTTTATTTCCTTTGTTTCATTGCGGGAACCAACACTTGCCCAAACACCACAAAATACGGTTTCAACCGATGGATTAAAATCTGATACAACAGTTAATCCATTTTCAAGTTTTGTAATTTTTACATCTTTCATATTATACCTCATTTAATAGTGAAATAGTAGCATTAGAGGATGTTAAAATCAACACGAAATAAGTCGTATATTTTTTTTGATTGCATACAATTTGGAAATATGCTAAAATGAAATGGCTTTAATGAGAGAGAAGGGATAAAAAATGATTGGACAAAATAGACGAATAGGGGGGGGTAAATCCCTTGTAAACCTAGGTAAACTCTTGCTTTCAACAGTAATTCTTTCGGCGCTAGATTCAAAAATGTTAGAATACAGACCTGTAGGTGTTAAAGTTCAAGATATGAAAAAGACAGGATAAAAAATCCCCCAAAAAATGGGGGATGTTTTTTATTAAAAAGAAAGGATTTATTCAGCTTTTGCTTCTTCTTTCTTTTCTTCTTTTGCAGGTTCAGCAGGTTCTTCAGCCTTTGTCTTTTCAGTTTCTTTTTCAGCCTTAGCTTTTGCTTTAGATGCCTTTTCTTTTGCAAGTTTAGCTTCTTTTTCAGCTGTAACTTCAGCAACTTTTGCTTCTTCTTCTGATCTTGCAACATTAACCTTTACAGTATCAATGATTTCAGGGTGCAATGCAACCTTTACTTCATAAATACCGATTTCTTTAATTGGTGTATCAATAGTGATTTTTGTATAGTCAATGTCAGCACCAGCTTTTTTAAAGATAGCAGATAAATCACGTGTTGAAACAGAACCATAAAGGTGACCTGTATCACCAGCTTGTCTTATAACAACAAAAGATTTTCCTTTGATTTTTGCAGAAATTGTTTCAGCAGCCTTTCTTGCTTCTTCACTTCTTTTTACAAGTTCAGCCTTTTTAGCTTCGAACATTTCAATATTTGCCTTTGTTACACGCAATGCCTTACCTGATGGGATAAGGAAATTTCTTGCATAACCATCTTTTACATTAACCTTGTCACCAAGATGACCAAGTTTACCAACTTTTTCTAATAAAATAACTTCCATCTTTTATCTCCTATTCATTGTTTGCAACGTATGGTAATAGAGCGATATATCTTGCACGTTTGATTGCATTTGCCAATAATCTTTGGTTCTTTGCAGATGTGCCAGAAATTCTTCTTGGAACAATTTTACCACGTTCAGAAATAAATTTCTTTAGAAGTTTTACATCCTTGTAATCAATATTAACTGATTTCAAAGGATCGTTTTTCTTTCTTATAATTTTTTCTTGAATAGCCATTTTTATTTCCTTTCATCTTTTACATCTTTTTGTGAAAGTATAGGTGATGGACCTTCTGAAGGTTTATCAAGTTTGATTGTCATAAATCTTAAAACATTTTCATTTAAGCCCAATTTTCTTTCGAATTCAGCAATTGCAGATGCAGGTGCTTCTGTTTCAAAAAGAACATAATGACCTTTTTTGTTTTTATTGATTTTATAAGCAAGAGAACGAAGTCCCCAATTTTCTTCCTTAAGTAATTTTGCCTTACCATCGGAAAGTATTTTTTTGAAATCCTTAGAAATATCTTCAACTTGTTGTGAAGTTAGATCTTGTCTCAAAACGAATACAGATTCGTAAAATGCCATAATTATAACTCCTTATGGGTTTTCAAAGGTGTAAGTTTTAAATTTTGACACCCGCCAAAATCCTTTGAATTATCCATTTGAAAATAATTCTTTTCGTTTTAAAAGAATCTATCAAACAGAAAGGTGATGTAAAAATACACCACCTTTTGAAAAAAATCAAGTATTTTTTAAGGTTTACTCTTTCTTAAAGTAACCGGTAACAGTTGCGCCATCTGCACAATTAGATGAGATGTTACCAATATTAAGGTTATCACCAGTAAGTGATGTGCTATTTATGCTAACAGAAATAGCTTCCTTTCCAACAAAGGCATTGGCAACACGTATACATACGGCCTGTTCCAAATTGGTTAATTGCATACCATAGTTTACTTTATTTTCGTTGCTTTCTCTTAATAATGTGATATTTCCACCCCATGGGTTGTAAATACTTCCCTTGTAAACTTCAGTTAAAAAGTAGGTCCAATCAGATGGAACAGGTCTTCCAAGGAAGTAATTGTTAACATTTTCCTTTACTTCATCAATTGTTGTTTCAAATTCGACAAGTCTGGTTTTTTCAACAGAATCGGCATACATTTTCAATGTTGATGCAGTAAGGACAACAACCAAACCAAGGTAAAGTATCATTTCCATCATGGAACGACCAATATCATTTTTAAATTTCATAATTTTCTCCTTTCTTATTTTTTAAACATAAGTTATTATACCATAGAATTAACGAAAACACAAATGAATAAAATGACAGAAAATTATTATGATGGTTTGTCTCCTGTTTCAAACTTTATTCAAAGATATGAATTAAATGCGTTGAAATCTTTGGGACAGAATTTTATTTTGGATTTGAATTTGACGGATAAGATTGCAAAATCTGTGCCAAATATTAAGGGTTCCGTTGTGGTGGAGGTAGGGTCTGGACCTGCGGGACTTACACGGGCACTTCTTAAAAATGATGCAAAAAAAGTTATTGCAATAGAACTTGATTCAAGGGCTATTGGTATTTTAAAGGAACTTAAACAAACATACGGCGACAGGTTGGAGATTATAGAATCTGATGCCTTGTTGGTTGATTTTAGAGAGCTTAAAAATAAATATGCAAAGAATTGTGATTTTAGGATTTGTGCGAATCTTCCATATAATGTTTCAATTCCATTAACTGCAAAATGGCTTTTTGATGCGGATATTATAAATTCTATGACTTTGATGTTTCAGTTGGAGGTAGGCGAAAGAATTGTCGCAAAACCAAAAACCAAAGATTATGGCAGAATTTCTATTATTTCACAGCTTACTAATGATGTAAAAATTTTGTTTAAGGTGCCAAGGACTTGCTTTACTCCGGCACCAAAAGTGACATCATGTATAGTGGAATTTAGGGCAAAGGATGTTCAACCATCAAATGAATTTTTGCTTAAAATTTCTGATATTGTAAAGCAGGCATTTTCCGAGCGAAGAAAAATGTTGCGTTCTACACTTAAACCTTTGTTTGAAAGTTCAGAAAAAATGCAAGAGGTTTTTTCAAAATTAGGTATAAAAGAAACTTCTAGGGCAGAAGAACTTTTGCCACAGGATTTTGAAAATATTGCCCTTGAGGTTTAACCCATTATTCAATATCGGTTAACATTTTGTGATATACAATTTTGTTGCCACCTTTAGTTTTTGCTTCCTTTGCAGCAGATGCAGCAGATGCAATTAAATCTTGCGGTGTTTCACCAGAAATAGGGAAAGTTGCCACACCAACACTTATTGAAATTTTTTCAATTTTTGGGTGTAGAGCATATGGTTTTGTGATTTTTTCAAATATCTTTTGAACCATTTCGTTTATGCTTTCCTGTGTGTAAATATCCTGTATAATTACGCAGAAAATATCGCCTTTTAATCTTGCAACAGTATCACTTTCTTCTAATGTATCCTTTAATGTAGAGCCAAGATTTTTAAGGATTATATCACCAGCTTGGAATTTATCTTGTTTTGCAACATCGTGAAAGTGATCTATGTCTATATATAATATAGAAAGAACGGACATATCCTTTTCAATTTTGTGAATATTATGTTCTAAACGATGTAAAAATGCATTTGCATTGAATATTTTTGTAAGTGGATCAATATTCGGATCAAATGAAATTTCATTCATTTTTGAAATGTAGGAATAAATAGAAGAACAAATTCCGACATAGTGATTTGCCTCACCCAATTCGTTATAGATAGCGGAAAAATGAATATCCATTGGAATAACTGCACCGTTTTTATTTCTCCCAAAAACTTGGCCAGACCAATAACCATTGCTTATTAAATCACGGATGAAGTTTTTATATGATGAAACATCAGATTGGCCAGAAAATAAAAAATCAGGAATCTTTCCAATAATTTTTTCCTTGTCCTCGCCGATAAGATTGCAAAGTGCAGTGTTTGCCGATGAAATTTTTCCAACAGAATCTAAAATCAACATGGCATCGGTTGAAAACTCAAATAATGTGGTTGCAAATGAACCAAGTTCCTTTATCGTGACAGGTAGATTGTATGTTTCGGATTCAAATTTTTTCTTTACCATTTTTCCCTCTTGTTTTTTCCTTCCTATTTTGTATTATAATAATGAAAAGTTAAAGGGTCAACCAAAATATGAAAAGTTTATATATAAATACTACGGAAAAGTTTTTAAGTCTTGCTTTTAAAGATGGGGATAAATATTATCATTTTGAAAGTGATGGATGTCGTTCTCAATCGGAGGAAATTTTTTCACAAATAGAAGAAATTTTGCATGGAAATAAAATTTCTGATTTAGATTTTGTGGTTTGTCTTGGCGGGCCCGGTTCATTTACAGGGATAAGATTGGGACTTTCTGTAGTAAAGGGGTTTAGTATAGCGATAGGTATTCCTGTTATAGTTATTGATAATTTTATGGTTGTTTTTTATTCTTTGGATAAAAAAGCAAGAGAGTTTTATGTTTCCTTGCCATCAGGTGAAAAAGAAATTTTTATAGAAAAGCTTTCTGAAAATGGTGATGTTTTGGAAAAAGGAAAACTTATTAAAAAAGATGAGTTTAAGACAGATGTTAAGGTTTTTGATAATGTAAAAATTAATCCATTAAGAGTGCTTTTAAATATAGAAAAAAATTTTAGTATTGAAAACTTTGTGCAACAACCAATAAAACCAACATATATTAAACCACATTATGCAAAGGTTAAGGTAAAATAAAATCCCCACCAAAATGATGGGGACTTTTTACTTTGTATATATTAGAATAAACCAGCAAGTGAATTAGCGATATTTTCCTTTATTTTTGAAGCTGCTTCTTCGGCTGTTAAATTAACCTGAGATGCCTCTACATTAAGAACAGTTGTATAAGGTGTAGAGCCATCCAAAATTCTTATATCAACTTGGACTATATAGCTTGCATCCTTTGTTTTTGCATCTAAATACATTGTTGCAAGGCCAACACCAGCACTGGCAAGAGCAGTTGTTAAACCATTATTTTTTTGACCAACGATTAATCCAGTTCCTGCTGCTGCAAGAGTAGCATCACTTGTAGCTTTTTCTTCACTTATGCTTTTATTATAAAGTATAGCCTTTAATACATTTGTTTGAAGA
>JAEEGL012948013.1_pt1 | contig 12824 bp, 9 predicted proteins | sample 9134231 | NCBI WGS metagenome assembly JAEEGL01 (sample SAMN16246548, study PRJNA631951) | gut metagenome | biome: gut microbiome; feature: rumen; material: fiber-attached | host: Bos | place: Iran: Karaj | collected 2018-10
AAAAATAATAATTATTAATCTTTGAAATTGATTCTTTTTGTTAATTAAAAATCATATTCATTGAAAGTTTGAAAAAAAATATATTAATAAACAAAATGAAAATTATATTTATTTATACAAATAATAAAAAAAGATTATTACTTTTAAAACCATAAATATTGAATAAATAATATTTTGTTTACTTAAATTATTAATTATTTAATAGCTTTAAATAACAAAAAATAAATTTATAAAAATATATGAAGAACATATTTATTTTATATAATTTTTTTTCTTTTTTTTAATTTATATTTTTTCAATTTTATTAATTTTAATTATATTAAATAATATGAAAAATAAAATTTTTTCGATAAAAATTTTCAAACATTTTTTAATTAAATAAAAATAATATTACTTTATTAACTACAATAGGAATATTATTATTTTTTTGAAATATTTGAAAACTTGTTACATATTTTTTACTAAATATTTCTATGAATATAGTAATTAAATTTTTACAATTATTCTTCTACTTTCTTTAATATCCAAAGACAAAAAAACAAAAATAAAAAAGTAAAAATAATTTTATTTAATATTTAATAATACCATCCAAAAAAAAATAGCAAAAAAAAATGAATCATAACATAAACTTTATTTTTCTATTAATTATATTTACAACAATAAAAAAAACAACTCAAATAAAAACTGCAATAGTCTCTTATTTAAAAGAAAATTCACTTTCAGACCCAACATCAAATAAGCTTCTTTTTTATTTAGATATATCATCATATTCAAAAAATCAACCAATATTTATAAAAATAAAAGATTCAAACTCATTTTCTTCATTAAAATTCAAATATTGTTTAAGCGAAGCATTAACATATGATAATTTAGATGAATCAAATTTTATAGAAAAAAAAGAAGAAAGTAAAAAAGAAAATGTATATAAAATAAAAATAACAAAAACATCATTAATATATAATTATCTAGAATTTTTAATAATATCAGAAAATAATTTTGAAAAAGAAGTAACATTCATAAATGATGAAGCAATAAATAATTTAAGACCAGGAGAAATTGTTGCAATAGTAATTGCATGTATGATTATAATAACATTCTTTATTTTAATGATTTATTGTTGTTGTTGTAAACCATATCAAGCAATTAAAAAAAGAGCAGTTCAATCAAATTATGCTAATGCAATGTATTATAATGAAATTCAAAAAAGAAATGATCCTTATATTCAAGCTCAAATGTATAATCAAAATATTCAAGCTCAAATGTATTATAATCAAAATATGCAAGGTCAAATGTATTATAATCAAAATATGCAAGGTCAAATGAATTATAATCAAAATATGCAAGGAAATAATGGAGCTTTTACTTATTCTAATTATAATGTTGGTAATAGTAATGTTAATTTAAAAGAGAATCATGAAGGGGTAAATAGTGAAAAAGAACTTATTAAACAAAATAAGTAATTGTTGTTTTGGTTGTTTTTTTTATTATTGTTTATTTTTTGATTTTTGTTTTTTTTGGGCGTTTTTTATGTTTGTATTTTGATATATGTTTATTTTATTTATTAGTCTTTTAAATTAAAGAAAAAATAAAAATATAAATTTGATTGTTTTTAAAATCCATATAAAAATGATTATATAATTATTTAAAAGTATTATAATATCTTTTAACTATCAGTAAATAATAAATAATTGTGATATAAATATATTATTGTTGACAAACCTATTAAAAAAATTGATTGAAAATGAGGTCTTTCTTAAATAAAATTTATTTTTATTTCCTTATTTTCTTTATTATCTTTTTTTAGTATATTTATTTATTATTTTTTTTTTAATAAACAATAACATAATTAAAATATACTTATTTCAAATATTAAAAAAAAATTAAATAAATTTAAAATCAAATAAACATTTTTTGTTAGTATTGCATTTCTTAAGATTAATAATAAAATATGAGGTAATGGAAAAAGGGAAAAATATATATTTCTTTTTTTTTGTTTTTTTAATTTTATTTTTTATTTATCAATAAATTATATTTTAATTCAAAATTAAATTTTTAAACTTGATTTATAATATTTAGAAATAAATCATTGTTCAATTTTATAAAAATATACTTTTCTATTTGAAAAAAAGTAAATAATAATATTATTATGATGAATTAAGATAGAAATAAATATTAATTATTAAAATAAAATAAAATAAATTAAAAATTAAAAAATTAAAATAAAGAATAATATAAATAAATTTAATTGTAAAAAATTATCACAACATTTAATTTCTAATTTATAACCATTTTCTTTAGCAACAATATTTGCAAGTTTCATTTCATCTTTATTAATAAAAGGAATTTCAACACAAGATGAATGTTTAACTAATACTATTTCATTTTCAAGACTATCATTATTAAAAATTGTTTCATTTCTTTGAAATTGAATAAAACAACATTTTCCTCCAAATTTAGTTTTACCTTTATTACAATCATTTTGACTTATTGGTTCTTGAAAATCTCCAATTTTTCCACACATATTTTTTATTGGTAATGTTTCATTTATTTCATTTGAAAAATTAATTAAAAGAAATAATATAGTAAAATAATAATTTTTCATTTCCATTTTTTTATTTAATTATAAATAAAAAATAAAAAATTTTTGAAAAATAATATAATTTAAATCTAAACTTAAAACTCAAAAAACAAAACAAAAAAAAAAAATCTTATAAAACAAAACTTATTTTTTAAAAGGAAGAAGCATCCTTGTTTCTTTATAATAATTATCAAAACCTTTTTTTCTTTTTTGATGATTATCAGCAAGAGGAATACTAATAAAAATAAATAATAAAGTATTTAAAAAAGGACCAATTAAAATAAAATAAAACCTTTTAAGAATAATAACACAATACAATGCAATAAACCACCAAAATAATATTTCACCTAAATAATTAGGATGTCTTGAATATTTCCATAAACCATTTCTAATAAAAGTGTTTGTATCATTTTTCTTTTTAAAAATATGCATTTCTCTATCTGCTTCGGCTTCTAATAAAGTAGATAAAAATGAACATATTAAAAATATAATTGATAATAAATTATTTTTATTATTATTTTGATATAAAATTAAATAAATTGGTGGTAAAATACAAAAATATACAATTAATGTTGGTACATAATGTATTCCTATAAAATTTACAAATGGATAAAAAATTCCTGTTTGATTTTTTATTTGGTCATATCTCCAATCTTGTATTTTTAAATTTTTAAATGTATATACCCAATTTAAAGTTAATCTTATTCCCCAAAATAAAATTGATATAAAAATAAGAGTTATTTCTTTTGAATTATTATAATATAATATATAGGATAATATTATTACAATTGGTTGAATACTCCAATATGGATCATAAATTGAAGAATTTGATAATAAAGTACTAAAAATAAAACAAAATATTGTTGAAATTGTATCTGATATTAATAAATTTATATAAAATGGGTAATCATGTATTAATTTTGAATAAGTATATATTCCTATTATTGATGTTAAGATATATATTATTGATATTATTATTAAACCAGTTAATTTATCATCTTTTATTCCCATTAAATTTAAATATATTATATGTATTTATAAAAATATTATAAATATTTTTTTTTTCTAAATATATTATATTTTTTTTTAAATTAAAATATTAAAAATATATTTATTTTATCTTTTCTTTTTTTTTTCTTTTTATTTATAGAAATTAATAATTAATTAACTTAAATTTAGTATATTATTTATAATTATTTAAATATAAAATATAACTTTTTTATAAATGAATTAAAGAAAAAAATCTAATCCACAATAATAAAATGAAAAATAATAATATAAAAAGTTTAAAAATCTTAAAAAAATAAATTTTTAGTAAGAATTTCCTAATTCTTGAATAATAGCAAAATTACGTCCCATTAAATAAAAACTAAAAACATTAAAAATTACCATAATCCATTTATTATACATTTGTAAATATCCATATTGAATAACTTTTTTAGTTATAGGATCATTAATTCTATTATAAAAATTATTAAAAGAATTAGAATGAAAAAAGCAAGCTATAGTAAATCCTAATTCTATATAACAAAAAATTGTTATTACAACAGTATAAAATATAAAAAAATAAAACCAAATTTCATCATTTTCTGATTTTTCAATTAAAAATAATAACAATATAAAGAAAAATGCTCTTATTGATTCAAAAACAATTAAAGTAACATAATATCCTTTATCACCTTCTAATTTATTTATTATTTTATCTAAAAGAATTGGTTCATTAAGTTTTGAATGATTTATTCCAAAATAATTATGATAATTTAAATAAATTATTTCTGATAAATTTGAAAAATAATATGGACTAATATTTGAAATATTTATTCCATTAGTTTCAAATAATTCATTTAAAGTCATATTATCAATATTAATATATCTATTATCAATTGTACCATTTCCAAATACAGTTATACAATCTTTTGAATTTTTTAAATTTGAAAATGAAAAATTATTTGTTCCTAAATTTCCTTCTAAAGGATGTGAACAAACTTTTCTATTTTGAGATAATTCAAAAGAAACTAAAATTTGAGATTTATTCATTTTTGAATTATAATTTAAATAATATCCATTATTTAATTCAATTGAATTATTTGATTCATTTTTTTTTTCTATATTAATATTTTTTATTATCTTATCTTCTTTTTTACATAAAAGAAAATTCTCAGAATCTATTTTAGAATAATCTTTTTCTTTTGAACAATTAAAAATAGAACTTGTATTATAATCAGAAAGTAATTTTAAATATTCAAAATTTTGTGTTCTATTAACATATAATTCTTTTCCTCTCCATTTTGTTATAGTAAAAGTTTGTTTTTCATATTTTGTACAATCAATATCTTTTTTCTGTTTATTATATACTTTATTATCACTACAAATGTAATGTTCATTATATCCAAATGTATAATTAATTAAAAGTTCATCGTCATTTTTTTTTTTTTTACTATATATTTCATTTATTGGTCCTTTCATCCAATTATCTTCATAATATTTTTTCTTATAAAGACGATTTATTTCTTTTGAATTTATATTAAATAACATAAATCCAATTTTAATAATACAAAATAAAAAGGCTAATATTTTTAATTTATTTCCGTCTTTAACTTCATACATTTAGTTAATAATGAAAAAAATAATTCCAATTTATTAATTGATATATAAAAATAATTATTTAACAAAATAAATATCATAAATATATTTTTAAATAATTATTATTTATAAAAATTTTATGGAAAAAAATAGAACATTTTGGAAAAAACAACTAAATCTTATTTAATAATTGAATAAATAAAAATGGATAATATTGAGTAAAATGTAAAAATATAATATATTTAATTAAATATTTTTCAATTTGAATTTGATTATGAATTAGATAAAAGATAAATATCAAAAATTAGATTATATTATAAAAATAAATAGTAAATATTTATAATTGATTATGAAGAAGAAATCTTAAAAAATGAAATTTAAAATAAAATTAAAACAATAAATTAATTAATTATAGGAGTATCAAATAATATTAAAATTATAATTTTGGAATTTTATTTAAAATTTGAAATTTAACTGAATAAAAAATATTTTTATAGAATAGGTACACTGATACTTAAATAATAATAATAGTTTATTTAAATTAATTTATTAAATAAGATGAAAATTTATTTTTTAAAAATTATATTAATAATTAGATTTTAAAAAAAACTTTTTAATTTACAAAAAAATATAATTTATTTTATTTATAAATAGGTCTATATAACTCTTCAATTTTTAATAAAATTTCATCATGATCATCATAAATCCATAACATTGCAAGTAAAACAGTAGAATTTTTTCCTTTAATTTTTCTATAATTTTTAATTGCATTGATAATATCATTATGAACATTTTTATTTACATTTCTTATATTTTGAGTTAAAATATCATATGGAGTTTCTAAAATTACTCTATCTTCAATTTGATTAATTTTTTTAATAAAAAAATTAATTGAATTTTTAATATGATCAGTAAAAATTTTTTCTAATTGAATAATTTGATTTTCACTACATTTATTTTGTATTGTTTTTTTTTCAAAAATTAAACTTAAAATTAAATTACTAGCTCTACTATAATTTAAATCTTGAAAATTAATTTTTAAAAGAAATTTAATAATTTCAATTAAATAAAGATCATTTAATCTTGGATGTTCAAAAATTTTCAATAAAAAATAAAAATCACATATATAATAATTATGAGAATGAGTTAATAAATTTAAATAAGAAGTTAAAAATATATCAATTGGAACTGTTTGATGATTATTAAAAAATTTTTCAAAATTTAAAAGAATAAATTCTCTTTTTATTTTATTATTATAATTTTCTAAAAATAAATTTACAGTATTTTTATATAAAGGAGGAGCAAATTTATTTTTAACTTCACCAAATTTTTCTAATAAGAAAAATATTTGACAAATTCCACTTGAGGAAATATTTTCATTTTTATTTTTTACACATTCTTTAATATAAGCTATTATTTTATTTGAAATTTTATCTTCAATTGGATAAAAATAATAAAATGCATTTCCTAAAATTGAACAACTAATTGACATATCTTTAAATTCATTTAAACAAAAATTATAAATAAAATTTTTAAATTCTTGAATAAAAGTTTTTGAATTTATTTTTGTTATTATTGGTAATATTGTAGATATAAACTCATAAATATTTTTTTTATTTTTTCTACTTCTTAATTCAAGAAAAAAATCATTTAAATTATCTTTTATAAAATCATATAAAAAATTAATTAAATTTAATTGTTGATTTTCATGTTTAATAATACAAAAAATAAATGAATCTATTCCTTCATTAATAAACCAATTCCAATTAAATTTTATTTCTTTTTTAATATTACTTAATATTTCAATACATTTTAAAACAATTTCAAAATCTTTACTAAATAAACAACTTCCTATTATATCATATCCAATATTTATTCCATCTGGATATTTTAAAAGTAATTCAATTAAAATTTTAAAGTTATTATTAATATCATTTAACCAATTTTTTAATTCATAAAAAGAATTATTAAATCCTTTATTACATAAATTTGTAAAAAATTTCCTATTATTTGATAATAAACCAACTGATTGAATTGGTTTAATTTTTAAATTTTTAGATAATGATAATATAAAAAATTCAAGTGGAGATTCACATTGATTATAATTTTTATTAATATCAATATTTTCAATATCAATTTTTTCATTTGGAATATTTTTTTTATTTTCTTCTTTTTCATTTTGAATTTTTGAGTTATTTGAATTTTCTAAATTAAAATGTCTTAAAAGTTCATTTGTAAATTCATATATACTTATAATAATTTCAAGTAATTTTTTTTTATCTCCACTTATTACTTGTGATATTTCATCATCTTGATATTTTAATCCAAAATAAGATAAATCTTCTTTTATTATACTCCAATTTTTTATTTTTACTGAATTTGATATATTTTTATCTTTTTCATTTATATTTATCATTTGATTTAAATTATTTAAATAATCAAAATTATGTTTATAAAATTTATTATATGCTTTTTGTAAATTTATTAAAAATATATCAAAATATTTTCCTCCTTTTAATAATTCAAGAGTATTATTTGGAATATAATATTTTCCTGTAATATTTGGAGTAAATTTTTTAAAAGGATTAATTATATTTAAACTTGTAAGCCAAGCATAAAAATCAGGTGAAACTTCCATTTTAATTATTTAAAAAAAATAAATAAAAAATAAATATTTTAAAAATAATTTAAATATTTAAAATTATGTCTCAATTAAAATATTTTTTTATCTTTTCAATTAGTCCTTCAAGAAGAATATTAAATTATTTTTCGTTAAAAAATTCATGTATTTTTACAACTTTTTCAACTTGTTTTATATTTGGATTTTTTTTCATAATGAATTTTATAAACATAAAAGAAAATATTATATTAATAATTTTCAAACATTTATCTTTTTCAATATTAAATTTTATATCTTTTGTTTTTATGGTAAAATCACTTTATCAATTTGATTATAAAAAAGCATATATAGGAAATCTTTCAATAGTTTGGGCATTTATATTTCATATAATATTATTTATAATTAACTTTCTTTTTCAATTAAATTTCTCATCAATTAATCTAAAATTTCTTAATTACAAAAAATTATCAAATTTTATTGAATTTACTTTACCAAATTTTATTTATTTAATTTTTGAATTATTAGTCACTTGGATTTGTTATTCTTATACTAAAAATTTAAGTGATGGAAATGATGCTTTAGTTGATGGACAAAATTTTGATAGATATATTGAAAATTTAGGAAGCGATAGTCAAAGTAAAGATATTAATAGTGGAGAAAATATAAATGATAATAAAACTCCTAATTATAAAGAAAATGATAGTGTAAGTAATTTTCAAAGTTCAATGTTTTAAAAATTATTGTTTTTTATTGTCATATAATTTATTTTTTTTTTTTAAAGAAATAATCTATTTAATATATATTTTATTAAATATTTATTAATTAAAAAATATAATTTAATTAATTTAATTGCTTGTATGAAAATTAAAACATTCTTCATGACATAAATAATTATAAGGAAAAACTAAAACAATTGGAGGATAAAATACTTTATCAATTATACTATATTTAACTAATTTATGACAAATAAAACATTTTTGATTAAATATTTTTGAGTAAAATGAAAGATAATTTATAAAATGAAATATTTCTAATAATACAAATTCAGGAAATAATAATTCTCTTGTTTTAAGAAATATTTCAAATTTTTCAAATAAATAATTTTTTAATTTTTTATATAATAAAAATTTTGAATTAACATTTGATATTTTTTTCATTTTTAAAAAAGGATTTTGATGAAGAGAAAAAATTTCTTTTTTTCCTTTTAGAAACATTTTTTTTTTTGTAATATATTTTTTTTTATTTTCATGATCGATAAATTCATAAATTTCAAAATAGAAACTAATTATAAAAAGATTTCCAATAAAAATTGAAACTTCTATAAATATATTATTAAGAGTATTATTAATAAGTTTACAATTGAATTTAATATCAATATTCTTAAAATTTTCTTTAATATGATTTTTTATTTTATTTAAATAATTTGTAATTTTATTTTCAATATTTTTTTCCCCTTCTATATTAAATGGATATTTTTTTTGAATCTTTTTAAATGATAAATGTAATTTATTGATTAAAAGATCTTTATAATTTTCTTTATATTCTTTTATATGATTTAAATAAAGTAAATAAATTGAAGTATTTCTTATTGACATTTCATTATTTAAATTAAAACGAATGTAATTTTCTTGAAAAAATTTATATAATTGTTCCTTATTTATATTTAAAGCCTCAGGGTTAATTTTTACTACTTTAAAAATTTGATTAAAATTGTTTAAATGAGTTATTAATTTTAGAATATCATCATATAATTTTTTATAAGCTTCATCGATAAATTTTTCATTATTAGAAGAAAATCCATAACTAAATAATAAACAATTATTCCTTATATTATAGTTTAATTTAATATAATCTTTTAACATTACTTGGTTAATTTCTAAAAAATTATTTGGATTATTTTCCATTTTTTAACAAACTTTTTATAAAAATTAAAAATTGAAATAATAATTCCTTTAAAAAAATAAAAGATTGAATATAATTACTTAATTTTTTATATAAAATCATTCAAATTAAACAATTATTTAATTTATTTTTAATTTATTATATTTTATATTTCATTGTTAAATATTATTTAATATAATATTTTTATTTAATTGTAATAATAAAAGAAAGACATTATAAAAAATTTTTTGGAATTATTTTTTATTTAAATAAAATTTCAAAAACCCATTTATTTAAAAAGATAACTATATATATTTACATTATTTATCTTTTATATATATATAAAAAAAACATAAAAGAATGAGAAGACAAATAACTAACGACTCATATTTATACAAAAACTTTTTTAAGAGTTTTATTTTAATAACCTATTTATAATAACTCATTTATATCAAGGTTATTTTTATTATTTTTAACGCTTAAACATTTTTTTATTTCTTTTTTAACACAACAATCAGATTTATCTTCTTCTATAACAGTCTCTAAATCTTCAGTTCTTTTTCTTTGATTTTTTTTTGCAAAATGAAACTTTTTATTATAATGACTTAATTTACTATTCCATTTACTATAATATAAATTTCCTATTTGTCTTTGTAGTTCTAAATTACTACTTACAATTTCTTCATTATGTTTTATTAATTCTTCTTTTTCTTTTGTAAAAGTTTCTTTTATTTCTTCAATTTTTTTTAATAATAATTCTTGATTTGTTTGTAATTTATCTATTTCTTTATTTTTAACTTTTAACGTATCTTCAAAAATTTTTTCCAATTCTTTAATCTCTTTCAAATATTTATTTTTATAATTGAAGATAACATTTTCACTTTGATTTTCTAATTCAGAAATGCGATTTTTTAATTTTTGATTTTCATTTTGATAGAATAAATTTTCTTTTTTAAGTTTTTTATTTTCAATTAATAAAATTTCTTCTTTTGGTAAATTAGTAATTCCATTTTCAATTTGATTTGAAATATTATCATAAATTTTAGAATAAGAAGAAACAGTTTTTCTTAAATTTGAAATATTTGATCTAATATTTCTTAATTTTTCAAAGCAATCATCTTCTGAAATTGATTTATCATTTATTGATAATCCTGAATCTTGACTATCTATATTATTTTCTGAATGTAATCTTGGAAAAGTTAATCTTGTTCTTAAATCATTTCTTACTGTATTAGGATTTATTTTTGTTAAAGGTAATATAAATATATTTTCATTTTTTTTTGTTGTGGTAGTCATTTTTTATTAAATAAATTTATTTTTATGGATTTTATTGAAAATCCTATGTATTTTATTTTAAAGTGAAATTTTTTTTTTTGGTTAAATATTTTTATATGGGAACTATGTTTTTAATTAGAGTTTAAATTTTTAATTCAAAAAATTTTAGGTTAGTATTTTTTTTGTTTTTATTTTTTTGATATCTAATTATTATTGAAAAGAAGTATTATAATATTTCAAGAATTTATCAAAAAAATATTTAATTGATGAAATGAAATATTGAAAAAATATAAAAAAAAATTTTAAACATAAAAATAAAATAAAATAATCTCTTAAATAATAAATTCATATTATGTAATATATAATTAAAAGTTTAATATAAATAATAATTATTAACCTAAATAAAAATAATAATATATTATATATCAAAAAAAAAAAAAAATAAAAAAAAATATTTTTTTAAATCAAATAAAATTAAATGAATCATTTAAAAAAATAAAAAAAAACTAAAATGAATGAAGAAAATTCAAAAAAAGAAAATCAATTAATATCTTTAATAACATTAGGAGAATCATCAGTCGGAAAAACATCATTAATATGTAGATACGTTGATAATTCATTTGAAAATTCAGTAATATCAACAGTAGGATTAGATTTTAAATTAAAACATTTAACAATATTAGGAAAAAAATTAACAGTAAAAATTTGGGATACTGCAGGACAAGAAAGATATAATACAATTCAAAATCACTTATATAAAAATATTAATGGAATTTTATTAACTTTTGATCTTACTAATACTTATTCTTTTGAACAATTATCAAAATGGTATGAACAAATTCAAAATCAAAGTCAAAAAAATTGTATTATTGTTTTAATTGGAAATAAAAATGATTTAAATGAAGAAATTAAAATAAGTGAAGAAAAAGCAAATGAATTTGCAAAGGAACATTCTTTAAAATATTTTCCTATTAGTTGTAAAAGTGGGTTTAATGTTAATGAAGTTTTTGATTATTTAATAACAGAAATTGTAAAAAATCAACCTGAGATAAAAAATAATATTATTATTGCTCAAACAAAAATAAAACAACATAAGTCTAATAAAAAGATAAATTGTTGTTTATGATTAATTTTTTTTTACCTTTACTAAATTAATTAATAATATTTTTTATTTAAATATATTATTAATAAAAAATTATTTTTTTTTAAATCAATGTCAGATAAAAAGTTAATTAATAGTCAAAATCAAGAAAGTAATTCAATTGATGGAATTGAAAATGAAATGTTTGAAAATTCATTATTTTCAATTAAGAAAATAATAAATAATCATACTAATAAATTTAATCTATTAGAACAATTAAAAATTAATAAAAATGGATTAAAAATTTTTTTATATCAAGCATTAATATTTATTACATATAATATTAATGTTAATCATTTATATTTTACTCATTTAGTATCAAAAATAGGATTATTAATACCTATATTATTATTAACTTTTATTGCATTGTTTTGTTTTATATTTCAATTAAAATTAATAGAAAAAATGGAAAAAAATAAAGAAGAAAATTTAATATTAATGTTAGAAAATCATTTTGGAAAATTATGTAGTTTGATATTTAAATATTGTTCTTTTGGGTGGATTGCTTTAAATTATTTATATTCTTTTTTAATTTATATTCATTTTATAATTATATTTTATTATGGTGAAAATGGGAAAAATAATTCAATAGAATTTAGAGAACATTGGAAATTTTATATCATTCAAATTATAATTTTTATCATTGTTTTTTTAATTTTAAAAGGATTTCAAAATTCTAATTCTTTTGATTTTAATGTATTTTTTAATTTTTTATTAAATCTTTTTTTTACTTTTTATATGGCAAA
>JAEEGL013164527.1_pt1 | contig 12824 bp, 13 predicted proteins | sample 9134231 | NCBI WGS metagenome assembly JAEEGL01 (sample SAMN16246548, study PRJNA631951) | gut metagenome | biome: gut microbiome; feature: rumen; material: fiber-attached | host: Bos | place: Iran: Karaj | collected 2018-10
CTAAAAGTGTAACTAAAAAACCAGTAGCCAGAAGAAATAGAAATAATATTGACAGCGGTGCTGCTCATATTCACTCTAGCTTTAATAATACAATCGTTACAATAACAGATACTCAAGGTAATGTTATATCTTGGGCAAGTGCTGGTGGACTTGGATTCAAAGGTTCAAGAAAAAGCACACCATTTGCTGCAGGACAAGCAGCTGAAACAGCAGCTAAAGCAGCTATGGAACATGGTTTAAAAACAGTAGAAGTTTATGTAAAAGGTCCTGGTTCAGGTAGAGAAGCTGCAATCAGATCATTACAAACAGCTGGATTGGACATAACAATGATAAAAGATGTTACTCCAATACCACACAATGGTTGTAGACCACCAAAAAGAAGAAGAGTTTAATCGGAAGAATTATAGAATTAAAATTTGAAGAAAGAGGTGTAATTTTTAAATGGCTAGATATAAAGACGAACAATGTCGTATATGCCGTAGAGAAGGTCAAAAGCTATTCTTAAAAGGTGCTAGATGTTATTCTGATAAATGTGCAGTTACAAGAAGAAACTATGCTCCAGGACAACACGGACAAAAGAGAGCTAAACTTTCTGAATACGGTACTCAATTAAGAGAAAAACAAAAAACAAAATCATTTTATGGTGTTGGTGAAAAACAATTTAGAGGATATTTCGAAGAAGCTTCTAAGACAAAAGGTATGACAGGTGTTGTTTTACTACAAATATTAGAAAGCAGATTAGATAACGTAGTTTATAGAATGGGATTTGGTGTTTCTAGACCTCAAGCTAGACAACTAGTAACTCACGGAAATATCGAAGTTAATGGTAAGAAAGTTGATATAGCTTCATACCTAGTTAAAGCTGGAGATGTAGTAGCAATAAGAGAAATTAGAAAAGATAATCCAGTAGTTAAAGAAAACATGGAAGCTAACTCAGTAAGACCTATACCAGAATGGTTAGAAGTTGATAGAGAAAAAATGTCTGGTAAAGTTATTAGATTAGCTAATAGAGAAGATATTGATCTACCAGTTGAGGAACACTTAATAGTTGAGTTATATTCTAAATAATAGTGAGTGTATTATTAGAATTATAGAGATTATTTTCATTATAGGTGAAATTCATAATAGAAAATATAAAAAGGTAGAGAAACCTTTAGTTTCTCAAATATGGAGGTAAATAAATGATAGAATTTGAAAAGCCAAACATCGAATGCATAGAAACAGATGAAAAGAGAAATTATTCAAAGTTTGTATGTGAACCATTAGAACGTGGTTATGGTATGACTATTGGAAATTCTTTAAGAAGAATTTTATTATCATCACTACCAGGATCTGCTATCACTAGTGTTAAAATCGATGGTGTTGTTCATGAGTTCTCTACAATTAAAGGTGTAGTTGAAGATGTTCCAGAAGTTATCGTAAACTTAAAGGACGTTAGATTAAGAATGCACGAAAACGTAGAAAAAACAATGACAGTTGATTTTAAAGGACCTGGTGAAGTAACAGCTGGAGATATAGTAGCTGATAGTAGTATTGAAATTTTAAATCCAGAATTACATATTGCAACAGTTGAAGAAGGAGAAACACTTCATATGGACTTAACAGTTGCAAGAGGTAGAGGATACAATACAGCAGATAAAAATAAAACTGACGATATGGCGTTAGGTACATTACCAATTGATTCAATATTTACACCAGTTAAGAAAGTTAATTATAAGGTTGAAAATACTAGAGTTGGTCAAAGAGTTGACTTCGATAAATTAACAATTGAAGTTTGGACTGACGGAAGTTTAAAACCATTTGAAGCTTTAAGCTTAGCTGCTAAAGTTATGACAAGTCACTTAGAATTATTTATTGACTTATCAGAAGCTGCTAGAAATACTTCAGTAATGGTAGAAAAAGAAGAATCTAAGAAAGAAAAAGTATTAGAAATGCCTATAGAAGAACTAGAATTATCTGTAAGATCTTATAACTGCTTAAAGAGAGCTGGTATCTCAACAGTTGAAGATTTAGCAGGTAAATCACAAGATGATATGATGAAAATTAAAAATCTTGGTAAAAAATCTTTGGATGAAGTTACAAATAAATTAATTTCATTAGGTCTTGGATTTTCATCAAGAGAAGACTAAGAAAAAGGAAGGTGAAAATAAAGTGGCAGGTACTAGAAAACTAGGAAAACCAACAGATCAAAGAATGGCTATGCTTAGAACTCAAACTACAGATGTTCTATTAAACGGAAAAATAGAAACAACTGAAGCTAGAGCTAAAGAAGTTAAGTCTATAGTAGATAGCTTAATCGCATTAGCTGTTAAAGAAAAAGATAACTTTGAAGAAGTTGAAGTTAAAGTTGTTAAAGCTAAAATAGATAGCAAAGGTCGTAAAGTAACTGAAAAAGCTACAAGCAAAAATGGTAGAGAATATCTTAAAGTTGTTAAAGAAGAAAGAATGGAAAAAAGACAAAAAGATATGCCATCAAGACTAAATGCTAGAAGAAAAATGATGAAAAAAGTTAACAAAGTTGAAGGTGTTGACTTAATGGATAAATTATTCAACGAATATGCACCAAAATATGCAGACAGAAAAGGTGGATATACAAGAATAGTTAAAATAGAAAACAGAAAAGGTGATAATGCTCTTAAAGTATTATTAACTTTAGTTTAATATTTATTAGTTTAATTAGTTTTTTAAGAGATAAAAAAGACGAGTTTTAAATAGAAGACTCGTTCTTTTTTTGCTTTTAATTTGGTGTTGATAAAAAAACATCTATTTGATAAACTACAAAAAGATAAATTACGATTATTAAGGGGAACTTTTTGTGAAATTAGACGGACAATTACAAGAAATAATATATCAAAATGAAACTAATTCTTATACAATAGCAACATTTACTACAGAAGAGGAAGAATTTACTGTGGTTGGTTATCTTCCTTTTATTAACGAGGGCGATTTTCTTGAATTAGATGGTAAGTTTGTAACACATCAAGATTATGGAAGACAATTCAAAATTGATACTTTTGAAAAGAAAATGCCAGAAGGAAAAGAAGCTTTAGAAAAATACTTGGCAAGTGGAATTATAAAAGGTGTTGGGCCAAGCACTGCAAGAAAAATCGTAGAAAGATTTGGAGAAGAGACTCTTGCTATTTTTAAATTCGAACCAGAAAAATTGTCAGAGATTAAAGGAATTTCTGTTTCTGGTGCTAAGGAGATGGCAGAAGAATTTAATCAAAAGTGGAATCTATGGCAAATAGTTGGCTTTTTAGAAAAGTTTGGAATTAATGCTGCGAATAGTAAGAAAGTATATGAAGCATTAGGTGAAGATGCCATAGAAGAAATAAAACTAAATCCATATATATTAGTTGATTTGACTTATGGAGTTGATTTCTTCAAAATTGATAAAATGGCTTTAGAAGTAGGGGTGAATGTCAATAGCTTTGAAAGAATTGCAGCAGGAATTAGATATGCTTTAATTTTGGCAAGTTATAATGGGAACACTTGTGTAGAAAAACAAAACTTATATGATTTTGTAACAAGTAAGTTAGATGTAGAGTCAAAATATGTAGAAGAGGTTTTGATTAATTTAAAATCTATCGGGAAAATAGAAATAGAAGAAATAGAAGAGACAGAATGGGTCTTTTTACAAGAGTTTTCACGAGTAGAGAGTAATATTACTCAGAGACTATATATGATGCTTAAAACGAAAAATATGAAGTTTCTAAAATCGTTTGAATCAGATTTAGATAAAGAAGAGTCTTTTTTAGATATTAACCTATCTGAAAAACAAAAAGAAGCATTAAAACAAGTTAATGAATCAAATGTTAGTATTATTACAGGTGGACCTGGTACTCGGAAAAACGACAATTATAAAAGCTTTAATTGATATTTATAAAATAGCAGGAAAGAAAGTTGTACTTTGTGCTCCTACAGGAAGAGCAGCTAAAAGAATGTCAGAATCTACAGGAGAAGAGGCAAAAACAATTCATAGACTTTTAGATATTGGAAAAATAGAAGATGATAAACTAGAAAATATTGATACTGATATTGCACCTTTAGATGCTGATGTAGTTGTGGTTGATGAAATGAGTATGGTGGATATATTCTTAATGAACTATATTACTAAAGCTCTATATATGGGAACTAAATTAGTATTAGTTGGAGATAGTAACCAACTTCCTTCGGTAGGCCCTGGCGCAATTCTTAAAGATTTAATTGAGTCTCGGTAAAATTCCGGTTACAAACTTAGACAAAATATTTAGACAAGCTGCACAAAGTAAGATAATTTTAAATGCCCACCAAGTAAATAAAGGTGAAGGATTTGTGACAAAAGATGAAATAGATGAAAATACTAAAGAAGACTTTTTCTATATGAATGAAACATCTCAAGATAAAATGATTCAAGATATAGTATCTTTAGTATCTGGAAGACTACAAAAATTTGGAAATTTTGATTTCTTCAAAAATATGCAAGTATTAACCCCTACAAAAAGAGGACCTTTAGGAACTAAAGAATTAAATAAAACTCTTCAAGCGGCACTAAATCCAGAAAGTTCAAAGAAAAAAGAGAGAAAATTTGGAGATATGGTATTTAGAGAAGGCGACAGAGTTATGCAGATAAAGAATAATTATGATATTTTCTGGGATAGAGAAATTGATGGAATTTATGAAAATTCAACAGGAGTTTTCAATGGAGAAATCGGAAGAATAGAGAAAATAGACTTAAATGATAGACAAGTAAAAGTAGTATTTGATGATGAGAAAAATGTATGGTATCAATTCTCTGAATTAGATCAATTAGAATTAGCCTATGGTATTACTATTCATAAATCTCAAGGAAGTGAATTTGATGTTGTAATACTTGCTGTACCACAAGCAGCACCGATGCTGCTTACTAGAAATCTTTTATATACAGCTATTACGAGAGCAAAGAAACTATTAGTTTTACTAGGAAATAAGAATACTATAAATTACATGATAAATAATGTAGATAGCAAGAAAAGAAATACAGGATTAAAGTTTAAAATGATGAGAATAATGGAGGATGAAAATTGATTATTTACTAAAAAAATTTTTTTAGATATAATATTAAAGTAAAACAAAAGAAAGGAAAAAACTAAAGCAAGTGGAAGAATTAGTTGAAAGCATACTAGATTATGTAAGAGCTGACTATACAGACTATGCCATTATGATAAATGGTGAATGGGGAAGCGGTAAAACTTATTTTTGGAATCACAAAATTAAAAATAAAATCGAATCTCTAGAATTAAACGGTAGAAAATATACTACTATTTATATGTCTTTATATGGTATTTCAAATCTAGAAGAAATAAGTAAAAAAATATTTATTGAAACTTCTCAATTAATGGATAAAAACCTAAAGAAATATATGGATCAACATGGACAGACAACTATTCCAGAATATGCAAAAACTGGATTAGATATGGCTAATTTCTTTGGGGTTACTAAAAATGGAGATAAAGTAGATTACGAAAAGTTCTTTTCTACTGATGATAAAGTATTGTGCTTTGATGACTTGGAAAGAGCAAATGTAGATGTTGTTGATATATTAGGATATATTAATAATTTTGTTGAACATGATCATATTAAAACTATTATCATATGTAATGAAAAAGAACTTGCAACAAAATTCAAAAGTTCAAATATAGAAATGAAGACATTTATTGCTACATATCTTTTAGATAAGCAAGATGAATTAACCAAAGGTGAAGATAAACCTATGGTTGAAAAGATACGTAATAAAATTGAATATGTATTTGATAATGCAAATGATTATGAAAGAATTAAGGAAAAACTTATTGGTGAAACATTTGAATATGCTCCAAAGTTTAATTACATTATAAATGGACTACTAATGAGATATGAAAGTAATCCTGATCTTATTAGATTTTTAAGGGAAAATACAAATCTTATTATTTCAACATTTAATAAGAGTGGAACTAGAAACTTAAGAATTTTAAAACACGCATTAAATGATTTTAAGAAAGTTTTTGAAATCGTAAATAAAGCATATCCAAATACAAATTTAAGAGTTCTTCAAACAATGCTTATTTTTACTATAGCTGTTTCTTTTGAAATTAAAGCTGGTAAAGTAACAAAGAATAAATTTATTAATATCCAGACAAATGAAGAGTATAAAGCTATACTTGTTTCTTCGAGAGTTTTGATGGATAATAGACAATTCTATATAAAAGAATTTGATAATAACTATTATTTTAATTTTAAATCTGAATATCGTTTCTTTAAATTTATAGAAATATACGTAAGAACAAGAATCTTTGATATGAAGGCATTAAAGAAGGATATGGATGCTATTATAAATACAATAGACACAGAAAAACTTCCAGGGTATAAGAGATTGCTTATGGAAGAATATTGGAAGATATCTGATGAACAATTCCCAGGTATTATCAAAGAAGTTGTTGAAGTAGTTAAGAGCGGTAAATTACAATTAATAGAAATAGTTAAATTATTCTCATATTATTCATATTTCATTAAGAGAGGCCTAATTGATTATGATCTTCAAGAAACTAAAAAGACTTTCTTAGAAGGTATGGATAAGAGTGTAACAACTTCAGCTTATTGTGACAATGTTGAAGAGGAACTTTCTAGAATAGGAATTAATGAATCTGGACCAGAATTAGAAGAAGTATTGCAACATTTTAAAGATTTAAATAATCAACTTGAAGAAAAGATGTATAAACAAAAAGCTGATGAGATATTTAAATGTATCCCAATTAAAATGGAAATGTTTTATGATAGATTTGATAATGAATGCTCTACATTCCCAATATTTAAGTACTATGATGCATATAGAATGTTCCAAAGAATAACATGTGCAAGTAATGAGGATATAGTAAGAATTAAAGAAATATTAATAGATAGAGCTCAAAAGAATACAGAAGAACTTCATGTAGAATATGAGTTTATGAGAAGATTAAAAGGAGTTTTGGAAGATTACTGCAAAGGCAAACCTATTAATATTAAGAATGTCATGTTAAAAGAGTTCGCTAAAGATTTAGATATTGTTATCAATTTATATAAACCTACACAAGTTTCAGAAGAAATTGAAGAATAGTAAATAAAGTAACAGTATTGTAAACTAAAAAATTGCTTTTTATATTGACATCAAAATAAATTATCTATAAAATAATTTTAGAAAAATTTAATTTTTTTAACAAAAGAGGAGAAGTAAATATGAAAGAAAGTAACAATAGCAGAAGAATTGTAGGAAAATTCGCTGCAAGATTCATAATACTAGGAGTTATATTTGGAGCAATTGCTCTTGTACTAGAAACATGGGTACCTGAATATGCAAATTGGGGGTTAGATTCAAGAAGAGTAATCTTTTCTTCAGTGGTATCAATAATAGCTACACTATGTACAGCATATTTTGCAGTTAGTTCATCAATTTCTGATGTAACATTCAAAAGCCAAGAAGAAGCTGAAAAAGTTAGCAAACCTATTAAAACAGTTTTAATATTAGTTGCATTAATTGCAATGTTCTTAGGATTAATTTATTGCATACAAATAGAAAAGAGTGCTTTAAAAACATTTGATAATAAATTAGAAAATGATAAAGAAACTCAACAATTATATGATACAGATAAATTAGTTGAAGCAAAGAAAACAGAAATTCAATTAGTATCTAATGTTATGGTAGCTGCAAAAGAAATTATGATAGTTTTAACATATGGATATGCTGTTGTTTATTCAGAAAATATGGTAATGGCTAATGTTAGAACAAAAGCTAAAAAAGAAGAAGATGAAGAATAATAAATAAAAATTTATTTAAGCAATAACCTTTAAGGTTATTGCTTTTTTTTACTTCATAATATATAATTATACAGTCTATAATTATATATTTTTCAAGGAGTTAACAATATGAAAGCAATAGAAATTAGAAATAAGTATTTAAACTTTTTTAAAAGACATAATCATGCAATTATACCTAGTGCGTCTTTAATACCAGAAAATGATCCATCAGTATTATTCACCACTGCAGGTATGCAACCACTAGTACCATATCTTTTAGGAGAAAAACATCCTGAAGGAACTAGATTAACTGATTATCAAAAATGTTTAAGAACTAATGATATAGATGAAGTAGGTGACAATAGACACTGTACTTATTTTGAAATGCTTGGAAACTGGTCTTTAGGAGATTATTTTAAAGAAGAATCTGTAGCTATGAGTTATGAATTCTTAACTAAAGAATTAGGTATTCCAAATGAAAAAATATCAGTAACATGTTTTGCTGGTGATGAAGATTGCCCAAGAGATACTGTTACAGCTGAATGCTGGAAAAAAGCTGGAATACCAGAGGATAGAATTTATTATTATGGAAAAGATGATAACTGGTGGATAGCTGGTGACTCAGGACCTTGTGGACCAGATACAGAAATGTTCTATGACACAGGAAAAGAGCCATGCTCGCCTGATTGCCAACCATCTTGCGACTGTGGTAAATATGTTGAAATATGGAATAATGTTTTCATGGAATTTTACAAAAATGAAGATGGTACATATAAAAAATTAGCAAAACAAAATGTTGATACTGGTATGGGATTAGAAAGAATAACTATGTTATTACAAGGAAAAGAAACACCTTTTGATACTGAATTATTCAAACCAGTTATGGATAAGCTTCAAGAACTTGCTAAAAATGATAATATAGAATCAAGAAGAATTGCAGCAGAACACTTAAGAGCAAGTATAATGGTAGTATGTGATGGCGGTAGACCAAGTAATATTGAAAGAGGATATGTTTTAAGAAAATTATTAAGAAGAATGACAAGACATATGAATAAATTAGAAGTTCCTCTTGAAGAATTGCCAAACATTATAGACTTATATATTGATACGTTAAAAGAATTATATCCAGCTCTTGAAAATAACAGAGAGACAATAAAAGAAGTTATAGTAGCTGAAAAAGATAAATTTATGAAGACTCTTAAAAATGGCGAAAGAGAATTCAATAAAGTAATGACTAGAATTAAAAATCAAGGAAAAGACTCAATAGATAGTGAATCAATATTTAAATTATATGAGACATATGGCTTCCCACCAGAGGTTACTAAAGACTTAGCTTTAGAAAATGGATTAAAATTTGATAATAAAGAAGTTGAAGACTTATTTAAAGCACATCAAGAAAAATCTAAAATGGGAAGTGACAAAAAGTTTAAAGGTGGATTATCTGGTGATGGTGAAATTGAAACTAAATATCATACAGCAACTCACTTACTAAATGCTGCTTTAAAAGTTACTGTAAGTAAAGACTGTCATCAAAAAGGTTCAAATATCACTCCTGAAAGAATGAGATTTGATTTTAGTTGTGATCACAAATTAACTGATGAAGAAAAACAAGCAACAGAACAATTAGTAAATGAATGGATTAAACAAGACATTCCTGTTACTATAGAAACAATGAAAAAAGAAGATGCTGTAAAAAGTGGTGCTGAATGTATGTTTATTGAAAAATATCCAGATGAAGTTACTGTATATTCTATAGGAGATGTTTCTAAAGAAATATGTGGTGGACCTCATGTAAAACATACTGGAGAATTAGGAAAATTTGTAATTAAGAAAGAAGAAGCTTCTTCTGCTGGAGTTAGAAGAATAAAAGCTATCTTAGAATAAAATGAAACCAAAATCTGCTTTGATTTGTATTTATAAAAAAGCTAAGTAGATTAATTAAAAAGTTTTTAAGAGAGGTATTATTTATGAGTGATTGTATTTTTTGTAAAATAGCAAATAAAGAAATAAATTCTGAATACGTATATGAGAATGATAATGTAATTGCATTTAAAGATTTAAGCCCAAAAGCAAAATTACATTTTCTAATAGTACCAAAAAAACATTATGATTCTATTTTAGATATAGATGATGAAGCAGTTCGCTCAGATTTATTTAAAGCTGTACAAGAAATAGCTAAGAAATTTAATGTTGATGAATCAGGATTTAGAATAATCAACAATTGTAAAGAAGATGGTGGACAAGAAGTTATGCACATGCACATTCACTTCTTAGCTGGAGAAAAACTAAGAAATAGTATTAATTAATTTACTTAAGATATTTTGGAGGTTGTTTTATTATTATGAAAACTGATAATAAAAATGGATTAACATTAATGTTAATAATAGTTATAGTAATAATAGTAGGTATTATAGGTTATCTTGCATTTGAGATTTTGAATACACAGAGCAAGGAAAAAGAAGCTCAAACTATTACTGATCAATTTGATGATTTAGTTCCAACAATAAGTGAGGCTGAACTTGCTGAATTAGAAGCTCAAGAATATGCAGATGTAACTGATCAAATAGCAAATGGAGAAAATTCATCAGGAAATTCAACTGGAACTGTTAATCCTAGTGGGAATGGTTCGGGTACTGGAAGTTCTTCGGGAAATGCAAGAAGAACTTATACTTATAGAAGAGCTACTACAACTGGTGTTAATATAAATGGACTTTTAGTATATGGTACTATAAGAATACCAGCTACAAATATTAAATATTCTATTTTTGATACACCAACACCTGCTGCTCTTGATAAAGGAGTTGCTATTCTATATTCAACAAATGGTATTAATAGACCAGGCAATACTGTTATTGCAGGTCATAACTATAGAAATAGATCATTTTTCTCAAAAAATAAAAATTTAAAAAACGGAGATACTGTTACTATCAAAGATGTAACAGGTGTTGAAGTTACTTATGTTATTTATAATAAGTTTACAACAAATTCTATAGATACATCTTTCTATCAAAGAGATACAGCTGGAAAAAGAGAAATAACTCTTTCAACATGTACAGACAATGGAACCAAAACAGGTGAACGTTTAATTATATATGCTAGAGAAAGATAGCCTGTTGACTAAATAAAATTTAATATGTAAAATTATTTTATAAATGATAAGGAGTGATGCCAATGAATAGCGATAAATCTAGTAAAGCAATTACTATTGCATTAGTAGTTATTATTTTAGGTATTTTTATATGCTTAGGAATATTTGGATTTCAATTATTAAGAGATAAGAATAAAGAAGAAGCATATACAAATGCAGCTAATGAATTTGAAGATATGATTATTTCTTCTAAAGGTTCTGGAAAAAATAATAATGGTATTGCCATAAATGCTGTTGAGGTTCCAGAAAGAGGAAACAAAAAGATGGGGGATTATGACGTTATAGGAACAATAGAAATTCCTAAAGTTGGTCTTAAATCAGCAATTCTTGATAGAACTACAACCAAGTCATTAGAAATTGCTATTACATTTATGTATTCAACAGGTGGACTAAATAAACCAGGTACAACAGTATTATATGGACATAATTACAGAAACTCACTTCTATTTTCAAGAAATGATGAATTAGGAAATGGAGATATAGTTAAAGTATTAGATAAAGATGGAAATAAAGTTACTTATGAAATATATGGAAGCCAAAGAACAACTTCTACAGATACATCAGCATATGCTAGAACTGCAGAAGTGACTGGTGGAGTATGTGAATTAGTTTTATCAACATGTACAGATGATGCAGACAAAACAGATGGAAGATTGTTATTGTTCTGCAAAGAAAAATCAAGAGAAGAAGTTGGAACAGAAGATAATAATTAGTTTAGAGGTATGAAATGAGTAAAGAAAAAATAACTAGTATAGTTTTAGTTGTAGTTTTAATTATTATTGTAATTATCTTAACGATAATAGGAATAATAGCTCTAAAGAATTCAAAAAATTCTAATGAACCGGAACCAACAACTGGAAATGTAATAAAAAGTAGCAGTAAAGGAAATGATAAAAGTGGTGGGATAAGTATCCAAGAACAAAATGTTCCTGAGAGATCAGCTAGTAAGAAAAAAATGATGCAAGGTTATGAAATAATTGGTGTTTTAGAAATACCAAAAGTTGGACTAAAAACTAATATTTTAGGAGAAACAACTAAAAAGAGTTTGGAAATAGCTGTAGCACAAATATACACCACTAGTGCACTAAACAAACCTGGTAATACAGTAATCTATGGTCATAATTATAGAAATACATTATTCTTTTCAAGAAATGATGAATTAAAAGTAGGAGATAAATTCTATATAACTGATGAAGAAACACAAACAAAAAAAGAATATGAGATTACTGATACTTTTATAACCACAGCTACAGATACCACATTTTATACAAGAACAGCAGAAGATACTTTAGGAAAAGCAGAAACAATATTATCTACATGTACAGACGATGCGGATAAAACTGATAGAAGATTAATTGTAAAAGGTGTTGAAACAGAATAATATAAATAAGAAGACTTTACAAAAAGTCTTCTTATTTTTATAAAAAAGGTTGACAAAAACGGCTAAAAAGATTAAAATATAAGAGCGTTGTGTAAATGGTGGATGTAGCGTAGCTGGTTAACGCGCCAGTTTGTGGCACTGGAGACCGTGGGTTCGAGTCCCATCTTCCACCCCATAATATTGGGCTGTAGCCAAGCGGTAAGGCACCAGACTTTGACTCTGGCATGCGCTAGTTCGAATCTAGCCAGCCCAACCAAAAAAGATGAAACATGAAAGTGTTTCATCTTTTTTTATTATATTTTAAAAAAGTTGTTGACTTTAATGAAAAACGGTGCTAAAATACAGGACAGTCGTGCAGAAATTTATGGGTGTTTTCTTCTAAATTTGATGCTAAATTTAAGGTGTGTGAGAGAAAAAATTAGATCAAAATAGAAGTTTTAAAAATACCTGAAAAAAAGTTCAAAATTTTAATAAAAAATTGTTGACAAACTAATATCTGCGTGCTAAAATAGAAACTGTTCACGGACA
>JAEEGL013349368.1_pt1 | contig 12824 bp, 8 predicted proteins | sample 9134231 | NCBI WGS metagenome assembly JAEEGL01 (sample SAMN16246548, study PRJNA631951) | gut metagenome | biome: gut microbiome; feature: rumen; material: fiber-attached | host: Bos | place: Iran: Karaj | collected 2018-10
AAGATCCCTGCCAGCAGCATCAAGGAGGACGAGTTCCAGCGGCTCAGCAAGCTCAATGAGCGTCTCAAAGCCCACATCATCGGGCAGGATGAAGCTGTGGATGCGGTCTGTGCCGCCATCAAACGCAACCGGGTGGGCATTTCCGCAAAAAGGAAGCCGGTTTCCTTTATCTTTGTCGGTTCTACCGGCGTCGGCAAAACGGAGCTGGTGAAGCAGCTTGCCGCCGATCTCTTTGATTCTCCCGAATCTCTGATCCGGCTGGATATGTCGGAGTTCATGGAAAAGCATGCGGTCAGCCGGATCATCGGCTCGCCGCCAGGTTATGTCGGTTATGATGAAGCGGGCCAGCTGACAGAAAAGATTCGCAGGAAGCCTTACAGCGTCGTCCTTTTCGACGAGATCGAAAAAGCGCATCCCGACGTGATGAATATCCTCCTGCAGATCCTTGACGACGGCCACATCACCGATGCCCATGGGCGCAGCGTGAACTTTGAGAATACGGTGATCATCATGACCACCAACGCCGGGAGCGACAGGAAGACAGCCAGCGTGGGCTTCAACCGCAGCATCACGGAGCAGGGGAAGGACACTTCCATGAAAGCGCTGAACGAGTTCCTGCGGCCGGAGTTCATCAACCGCATCGACGCCGTTGTTTCCTTCAACCGGCTCTCGGAGGAGAATTTCATTGAAATCGCCAGACTGATGATGACCGAGCTGAAGGTGAGCATGGCGGATCGCGGCTATACCCTTGCTTTCGACGAAGCGCTTCTCCGCTATCTGGCGAAAAAGTCCTATTCTGTGGCCTACGGGGCCCGAAACCTCCGCCGCCTGATCCAGACAGAGGTGGAGGACGCGATCACTTCTGTTCTCATCGACAATTATGCGCAGCACTACACCTTCCTTTCCGTAACGGCGGAAGAGGACAAGGTGAAGATCAATCCCCTGCAATAAAAAAACGAACAAGGGACCGGGAAACGCTTTGGTTTCCCGGTCCCGCCTCATGTCTGCGTTTCATCACAGAGCTTCCGGATCCGGCTGCGCAGGCTGGCACAGAATTCTTCCGCTGCTTCCATGCTGCAGCTTTCTGCCAGGATGCGAAGCTCGCCGCCGCCCGCCCTGCGTATCGTAGCGGTGCAGTCTCCCTCGTGAAGCCGGATGCCGCTGACAGCCTCCACAGTCTTATCCCCGGATAGTTTCCTCAGCACCGCCGTATCCTTTTCTCCCAGCTGCATGCTTTCTTCCGTGCAGTGGTATTCCGGAAGCGAAGCGAACAAGTCCGCAAGGCCGGTGCGGTCCCCGGAGGCGCGCATGCGGGAAAAGAGACGAAGGACCAGCGTCAACCCGTCCCGGCACCAGGGGGACGTTCGCCATAAACTGCGCGCTTCTTCGCCATCCCGATCCAGACGATAGATCGTGCCGTTTTCCTCCCTGGCGATCCGTTCCGCCAAATCCGGCGCATCATAGGGAAGAACCACCTCCCGGATACCGCTGCGCAGCTCGGCTGCCGTCATTGCGCAGAGCAGCATCTGCCATGGCCAGGTGCGTCCGTTCTCATCCTCCGCCCGGAGGGTGAAGCCGTCCTCCGAAAGTGAAAGCCGGATCACGCCGTCCTCCGGCGGCACGACTTGCGCTCCGGCCAGAAGCAGGCCTCTTTGCAGCAGGCCCGGGCTGCAGGCGATTCGCAGCCCGTGAAGCGTACCGCAGCCGCGGAGGGCGGAAGCAAGCACGGCTTCCTCCGTTCCGCTCAGCAGCTCAAATACGCGGCTCCGATCCGGGGAAACCGGATTGCCGGTATCGGTCATGCCGCTTTCGAGCTTTCGCTGTTCTTTTCTCGAAAGGGGAAGGCCGTCACGGTCAAAGCAGCGGATGGTCGTCCGGGGTCCCTTCTGCGAGAAGAACAGGCATTCATCGAATCCATAGATGCCGGAAAGGGCTGCGGCCGACGAAGCTTGTGCGGAGTCCATCAGAAATGTGCGCTTTCCGGCTGCTCCTGCCCCCAGAAGAAAGGCTTCCGCAAGCACGGATGCGAAGCTGCCGCCGGAGGCTGACGCGCCGATCCGTTCGCCGCAGCAGCTTCTTCCCATGCGCATGAAACGCTCCGGCGTAAGGGAAACTGCGTTTTCGCCGCTTATGGCGGCGCCCGCCTGAAAACGCAGAGGCGCGCTGTCTTCGCTTCGATGCAGGTCTTCGCGGACTACGCTGCCCGAGGGAAGGGTGAGGCCGGGCCAGATCCTCAGATTTTCAAGAAGGAGAGAGCCTTCGCCGACTGTGACACCCTCCGCCAGTACGCAGCCCTGCCGAACCCGGACTTCACGCTGCAGGTGAACTCCCCGGGACAGAATGGAGCCGACGACGCTGCTGCCGGTCTGCAGCAGGGCGCCGTCCACCACGCTGCCGCTGATCCGGCAGCCCGCCTCTACCGTGCTGCCGCCGCCGATCACGGTATATGCTCCAAGCGCTGCATCGGCGGCGACGTGCGCTTCCTCGGAGACCCAGCAGGGTCCTTCCGCGCTGCTCCTCAGACTCGGCGGAAGGGGAAGGGGAAAGCGCCCGTCCAGAACATCCCGACAGGTGGCCAGATAAGCTTCGCAGGAGCCGACGTCGTTCCAGTATCCGTCGGATTCCCACACACGGAGTCGGCGTCCGCTTTTCAGCATCCTGGGGAACAGTTCCCCGCCAAAGTCGACGCTTCTACCCTCCGGAATCTCGTTCAGAACAGAAGGGGAGAGAACGTATATCCCCGTATTGATGAGGTCGGAGACGACCCGCTCCGGACCGGGCTTTTCTACGAAACCGCGGATCACGCCCCCATCCTCCGTCAGTACAAGTCCGAATTCCGACGGCTCCCTGCTTCTGCGAACGAGGATCGTGGCGTCAGCGCCGCTGAGCCGGTGCTTTTCCATCATAGCCCGAAGATCATAGGAGCAGGCAGCGTCGCCGCTGATGACCAGAAAATCCTCATTGCCGACAAAATCTGCGCAAGCTCGCACGCTTCCGGCGGTTCCGGCCGCCTCCGTTTCCGTACGGTAGTCGATGCTTACGCCGAAATCGTTTCCGTTTCCGAAATGATCCTGAATGACGCGGGGCAGGTAGTGCAGGGTCATGCACAGCTGGGTAAAACCGCAGCCGCGCAGCAGCAGGACGATATGCTCCAGCAGCGGGCGGTCAAAAAGGCAGAGCATCGGTTTTGGCTTGTTGGCGCTCAGAGGGCGAAGCCGTGTGCCCTCACCGCCTGCCAGTATGATCGCTTTCATCTTTCGCTCCTTTCCGGACCCGTGGTTACATGGGTCCGGTGATAATTTGGCCGGAATCCTTCGTGAAATACGCTGATGAAAGCGGATGAAGGAATTGCACTTTGAAATTTCCAAAGAACTATTGTCAACAATTGATTTCTTTGATAAAATAAATAAATCTGGGAGGTTATGTCATGCAAAAGAAAACGAGCTCAAAGCCTCATGGCGATTCTGCCTTTCTTCGCTTTTTCCGGCCTTCCATGCGTTTATACTTTTGCATTCTGGTGGTCTTTGCGATCCTGACCCTGGCATTTCAGCATTGGGAGCTGGGAATCATCGAGTTGTTGGCGGCAGCGCTGCTGCTGCTGTATTCCCGTCTTGTGCACAAGCGGCAAGAGCTCCGGATGCTGGAATACCTCGGCTCTTCTGTCCGCGAAGGTGAAGAACTGAGCAGCGACTTGTTCCTCAGTATGCCCCTGCCTCTTGTGGTTTTTAATATGAAGGATGGGACGGTCCTTTGGAGCAACGATGAATTCCTGTCCATTACCGATGAGCGCAGGCATCTGTTTGAAATCACTTTGGCGGATATGGTGCCGGATTTCAGTCTCAAATGGCTGGCGGAAGGGCACAAGGAAGCGCCGGAGCCCGCCAGGATCGGCGATCGCAAATTTCGGGTATACGGCGAAACCTTCTCCGCTGAGAACAGATCCGTATCCGGAAATGCCTGGGGCATGGCCTACTTTATGGATGTGACGGAGTATGAGCAGATCTCTGCGGAGTACTCGGCGTCCCGCCCGGTGGTCAGCGTCATCATGCTGGACAACTATGATGAACTGATCAAAAATCTGAATGAGACGGCTAAATCTGCGATCCTCGCCCAGATCGATCACCGGATCAGCGAATGGACCGCATCCTCCCGCGGCTATCTATGCCGTTATGACCGGGACCGTTATATTTTCATTTTTGAAGAGCGGCATATGCAGGAATATCTGGAGGGGCATTTCAGCATTCTGGATTCCGTGCGCGGGCTCCAGAGTCCCAATGGCATCACGGCTACCGTCAGCATCGGGCTCGGCCGCGGTGCGGGCTCTTTGGAGGAGGCATACCAGTTCGCCATGCTGGGTATCGAAATGGCCCTTTCCCGCGGCGGCGATCAGGCAGTTATAAAAACTCCGCTGAATTTCGAGTTCTACGGCGGACGGACCGTAGCTGTGGAACGCCGGACGAAGGTGAAATCCCGAGTCATGGCTTCCGCCATGGGAGAACTGTTCGGAGATGCCTCCAATATCCTCATCATGGGCCATAAATTTGCCGATCTCGACAGCCTTGGCGCGGCAGTTGGGATCTGCTGTATCGCCAGAAAGATGGGCAAGACGGCGCGGATCGTCGTCAACAAGGATACGAATGTGGCCATGCAGATGATTGAGCGGCTGCAGCGTATGCCGGAGTACGCCGAGGTCTTTATCGGGGAACAGGAAGGGCTCATCATGGCGGACAGCCGGACTCTGCTTGTGGTGGTGGATACCAACCGTCCGGATCAGGTGGAATCCGAAGACCTGCTCATCAGCTGCAATAAGATCGCGGTGGTGGACCATCACCGCAGGGCAGCGGATTATATCACCAATGCAGCGCTGAACTTCCATGAGCCTTATGCTTCATCTGCCAGCGAGCTCGTCACGGAGTTGATGCAGTATCTGGTTGAGACTGCGGATATCCGAAAGACGGAAGCGGAAGCCGTGCTGGCAGGGATTGTTCTGGATACGAAGAACTTTACTATGCGTACCGGGAGCCGGACCTTTGAGGCAGCGGCGTTCCTCCGCCGATGCAGTGCAGATACGACCGAGGTGAAGAAGCTGCTGCAGAATGACCTCCCCAGCACCGTGGCCCGTTTTGCCATCGTGGAGAAGGCCGTGGAATACAAACCCGGCATCGCCGTCGCTGTGGAGCAGTCTTATCAGGATCGGATCATTGCCGCCCAGGCAGCGGATGAACTGGTGAACATTTCCGGTATTGAAACCTCCTTTGTTATCTTCAAGTCGGAGGAGACGGTCAATATCTCCGCCCGCAGCATCGGGGATGTGAATGTTCAGGTCATCCTCGAAAAGCTGGGGGGCGGCGGGAATCGTTCCGGTGCAGGCGCCCAGATCAGGGATATGACGGTGGCTGATGTCAGTGAAAAACTGAAGAAAGCCATTGACGAATACTTGAGTTCTGAGGAAGGAACGGAGGGAAAAACATGAAAGTCATTCTCAATGCAGATGTAAAGGGCCAGGGCAAGAAGGGTGAAATGATCGAGGTATCCGAGGGTTATGCGCGGAATTACCTTCTGCCCAGGAATCTGGCAGTAAAGGCCACTGCGGACAATATGAATGCGCTGAAGCTGAAAGAGCAGGCAAAAAAAGCCCAGGTCGAGCGGGAAAAAGAACAGGCAAGGGCATATGCCAAGCAGCTGGGTGCAGCGGTGGTGAAGGTAAAAGCGAAAGGCGGAGGCAGCGGAAAGCTCTTCGGCTCCGTCACCAGCAAGGAAATAGCGGAGGCCTTGAAGGAGCAGTGCGGCATCGCATTGGAGAAAAACCGTATCGTTCTGGAAGAAAACATCAAAGCCTTCGGCTCCTATGATGTAAAGTGCAAGCTGGGCTACGAAATCTCCGGCACCATCCATGTGCTGGTCGAAGAAGAATGATTTAATCACATTTGAATGCGAGGGGGAAGGAAGATGGATGAGCTGTTCAGCCGGCAGATGCCTCACAGTCTGGATGCAGAACAAGCGGTTCTCGGCTCGATCCTGATCGACTCCCGCTGCACGGCCCAGGTCATTGCCGCGCTGAAGCCCGAGGATTTTTATACTGAGCTGAACAAGGGGATCTACGAAGTGATCATCTCCATGTTCAACTTTGCAAAGCCGATCGATGCCGTTACCGTGCTGGATGAGATGAAGCTTCAGGGGATCTTCAATCCTCAGAGCTCCCAGTCTTATCTGGTGGAGCTCATGAACGTGACCCCCACGGCGGCCAACGTCATGCGCTATGTGGAAATTATCCGGGACAAAGCTCTGCTGCGCAATATCGCCGCTGTTGCTGCGGATATAACCGCCGCGGTCAATGAGGGGACTGGCTCAAGCGAGGATGTGCTGGAAACTGCGGAGCGGCGTATCTATGCGCTGCGGCAGGGCAAGACCCTGGGGGGGCTGGAGCCCATTTCCACGATCCTGGGCCAGGTCTATCAAAACCTTGCAGAGCTCAGCAAGACCAAGGGCGGCATCCCGGGACTGCCCACCGGGATCGGGGAACTGGATGAGACGATCATGGGCCTAAAGAATACAGATTTCATCATTCTGGCATCCCGGCCGGGCATGGGCAAGACGAGCCTCGCATTGAATATGGCGCTCAATGTGGGCAAAAAATCCGGGAAAGCTGTGGCGATATTCTCTCTGGAGATGTCCAAGGAGCAGCTTGCCCAGCGGCTTCTGTCCAGCGAAGCTTATGTGGATTCCAAAAAGCTGCAGACCGGCATGCTCTCCAAGGACGACTGGCAGAAGCTCAGCGGAGCGACCGCCACCATCAGCCGGACGAAGATCTATATCGATGACAATTCCATCATCACTGTTTCCGATATGAATGCACAGTGCCGACGGATCCAGGACCTGGGCCTTGTGGTGGTGGACTATCTCCAGTTGATGACCTCAGCTACGGGGGAAGGCAGTGAAAGCCGCATTCAGGCGGTGGCGGAGATCAGCCGTATGCTGAAAATCATGGCCAAGGAGCTCAATGTGCCGGTGCTGTGCCTCAGCCAGCTGAGCCGTGCAAGCACCCAGCGGCAGAATAAGCGCCCCATGCTCTCCGACCTGCGTGAATCCGGTTCTCTGGAACAGGATGCGGATATCGTCCTTGGCCTCTATCGGGAAGACTATTTCAATGAGGAAACGGAAGAGCGCAACAAAGCGGAGCTGATTGTCATGAAGAACCGCCACGGGAATACCGGTACCATCCCTGTACAGTGGATGCCGGAGTATACCACCTATGCTTCGCTGGAGCGTTACCGCGAGGAACCGTAGATATGGACGTGCGGAATGCGGTGCTCGCCAGTATCCGTGAATTTGAAATGCTGAATGGTGCGGATCGGGTCATCTGCGCGCTCAGCGGGGGTGCCGATTCCATCTGTCTTGCGGATACCCTGCTCTCCCTTTCAGAGGAGTTGGGCTTCCGTCTGGAATGCGCCCATTTCAATCATCTTCTTCGGGGAGAGGAAGCCCGCCGGGATGAGGCGTTTGTAACAGCGTGGTGCAAAGAGAGAGGACTGAAGCTTTATCTCGGAAGCGCCGATGTCTCTGCCTATGCTGCGGATAATCACATGGGGATCGAAGAGGCTGCCAGGACGCTTCGCTATGGCTTCCTGGAGGGACTGGGGGATGAACGCACAAGGATCGCCACGGCCCATCAGGCGGACGACCAGGCGGAGACGCTGCTGATGAATCTGGTGCGCGGCAGCGGACTTCAGGGCCTGAGCGGCATCCCGCCGGTGCGCGGCCGCATCATCCGCCCGCTGCTCGGCGTGAGCAGGGAGGATATTCTGGCTTATCTGGCAAAACGCGGCCTGAGCTTCGTGGAGGACAGCACGAATCGGGATACCGTCTATCGTCGGAATAAACTGCGGAATACAGTGATCCCCCTGCTGCGTGAAATGAATCCGTCATTTGCGGAGACCTGCGGGCGGACGGCCAGGTTGCTGCGGGCTGACGATGCAATCCTTCAGGAGACCGCCGCAAAATATGTGACCGTGGAAGGAGGGCGGGTGGGCCTCTCTGTACACGAACTGATGAACCTTCCGCAGCCCTTGAGCTCCAGGGCGCTCAGGCAGGCGGTCGCCCGTTTCGGTATCCGACCGGAAGAAAAGCACATTCATGGCCTGATGTCCCTGGCTGCATCGGAAAACCCTTCCGCCAGGATGGACCTGCAGTGCGGAGTGTGGGCGCAGCGGCAATACGACCGGCTGCTGATCGGAAACCGGGATGAGCCTGAGTCGTTTCGGGAAACCACCCTGCCTTATGGCATATGGACAGAGATCAACGAGATCGGTATTTGCGTTTTCTGGGGCGAGCGGGCAGAATGTGATAAAATTCACGGTAAATTCACGACTTACTTCTTCAAAAAGGACCGGATCTGTGGTAGGATAACCGTCAGACCTCGCCGGGAAGGGGACTACCTTCGTCCGGCGGGGCGGCAGGGAAAGTCATTGAAGAAATGGATGATCCAGGAAAAGATCCCTGCGCCGGAACGAAATCGGCTGCCGGTGTTTGCAGATGAGAAGGGCGTGCTGGCCGTTCGCGGCATCGGAGCGGATATTCGGGCGCAGGCATCGCCGGAGGAAGCGGATTCGGTTCTTGTAATCTTGGAAAGGAAATGACTTGGGTATGGATGGAAATTATTCGTTTGAAAAGCTGATCAGCGCGGAAGAGCTTGCCGCGAAGGTCGAAGAGCTGGGAGCCGCCATCACCCGGGATTATAAGGACAAGGACACCGTATTTGTGGGTATACTGAAAGGGTCCTTCATTTTCATGTCCGATCTGGTTCGGCATGTGCGGCTGGATCGTATGGAGATTTGCTTCATGATGGTATCCTCCTATGGTTCCGGTACTCGCACTTCCGGCAACATAACCATCAAAAAGGACCTTGAAAACGATCTGGAAGGCAAGCATGTGCTCATTGTTGAGGATATCATCGACAGCGGCAATACCCTGACATACCTGAAGAAATACCTTGCCAACCGCAAAGCGGCGTCGGTCAGGATCTGTACCATTCTGGACAAACCCTCCCGAAGAGAAACGGACCTCGTGCCGGATTATCGTGGCTTTGAGATACCCGACGCTTTTGTGGTGGGTTATGGTTTGGATTATGACGAGCATTTCCGTGAGCTGCCCGATCTGTGCATCCTGCACATGGCCGGGGAGAAGGCGTAATAACAATATTCCCGGAGGAGGGATGCTTCTTTGAAGAAAGACAGGAAAAGAGATATCGGCTTTTATGTGCTGATCCTCGTGGTTTTGGTTGCGGTGATTTTCCTGCTGATGTCCAACAACAATCCGGAGGGCATGAGCTATTCCGAGGTCCGCAGGCTCTTTGAATCCGAAAAGGTGAAATCCTTTGTCGTGGATGGAGACACCCTGGTGATGTCCTTCCGGGAGCCTTATGAGGGAAGGTATACCGCCAGCCATCAGCTTTACAACTTCGGCGTGTTCTATGAGGATCTGCATGAGCTGATCGACCAGCAGTGGCATGACGGTGTCATTACGGAATACAACTATGACGTTGGCTGGCAGGCTCCCTGGTGGCTCAGCTTCCTGCCGTATCTGCTGATCATGATCGTCTTTGCTGTCCTTTGGTTTGCGATGATGAACCGAGGCGTTGGAGGCGACAAGTCTGCCATGCGCTTCGGGAAGGCGCGCACGCGTGTCGGAGCGACGGACAAGAAAGTGACCTTCGCTGACGTTGCCGGAGAAGATGAGGAAAAGGAAGAGCTTCAGGAAATCGTGGAGTTCATGAAGGATCCGCAGCGTTATGTGGAATTGGGAGCGAGGATTCCGAAGGGTGTGTTGCTGGTGGGCCCTCCGGGCACCGGCAAAACTCTGCTGGCAAAGGCTGTGGCAGGGGAGGCCGGGGTGCAGTTCCTCTCCATTTCCGGCTCCGATTTTGTGGAGCTGTACGTCGGCGTCGGCGCCAGCCGTGTCCGTGATCTGTTCGATCAGGCCAAAAAAGTCGCTCCTGCCATCATCTTTATCGATGAGATCGATGCTGTGGGCCGGCAAAGAGGCGCCGGTCTCGGCGGCGGCCACGATGAACGTGAGCAGACTCTCAACCAGCTGCTTGTAGAGATGGATGGCTTCGGCACCAATGAAGGCGTCATCGTCATGGCGGCAACCAACCGGCAGGATATCCTGGATAAGGCCCTGCTGCGTCCGGGCCGTTTCGACCGGCAGATCTACGTGGGAATGCCCGATGTAAAAGGCCGCGAGGCCATTCTGAAGGTCCATGCCAAGGGGAAACCTCTGGCAGAGGACGTGAATCTGGCAACCATTGCCAAAACCACCATCGGCTTCACCGGCGCAGACCTGGAAAACCTGCTGAACGAAGCGGCGCTTTTGGCAGCGCGCCGCAGCCGCCGGTTCATTACCATGGCGGAGATCGAGGAAGCGATGATCAAGGTCATCGCCGGGCCCGAAAAGAAGAGCCGTGTCGTTTCCGACCAGGAACGCAGACTGACGGCCTTCCACGAAGCCGGTCACGCTGTTGTCTCCCATGCCCTGGAACACAGCGATCCCGTTCATCAGATCAGCATCATTCCCCGCGGAAATGCCGGCGGCATGACCATCTATCTGCCTGAACAGGACAAGAGCTTCAATTCCCGCAGCGAAATGCTGGATGATATCGTGTCTCTCCTGGGCGGGCGCGTAGCTGAGAAGCTGGTACTGAACGATATTTCCACCGGCGCCAGCAATGATCTGGAACGGGCTACCTCCATTGCCAAAGCTATGGTCATGAAATACGGTATGAGTGAAGCTCTTGGCCCTGTGGTATACGATTCCGGCAGCGGAGAAGTGTTTCTTGGCCGTGACTACGGCCATACCAAGAGTTACTCTGAAAAGGTCGCCGCGGAGATCGACGAAGAGGTCAAGCGCATTGTGGAGGAAGGATACGAGCGCTGCCGCCTGATCCTGGAGGACAACATGGATATCCTCACAATGACGGCCGAGTATCTGCTGCAAAATGAAGTCATGGACGGGGATACCTTTGCTGCGCTGTGCCGTGACCGCAAGCTGCCGGAGCGTCCCGTGCAGACGGCTGCCGCGCCGGAAAACGTGGAAGCTGAGGCTGCGCCGGAGAGCGCGCCTGCGAGCGTACCGGATGGATTTGATACGGCAGAAACGCCCTCTGAGCCGTATTCGGACACATTACCGCCCCGTGACGACGATCAAGGCGAATAACCAAATCAGAAAAGAATTATATATGCCAAAAGGAGATGATGCGGCTGCATCATCTCCTTTTAAGCAATGAGGATCAATCGATGTAAGACTGAGAGATATACTGCATGACATCACGCCGAAAAGAGCGGCTTTCGTAGTCGGCCTGCATATCTGCGGCCCGGAATGAAGCAGTCACTATTGAAAGTATGAGAAAAGCGTATTATAATAATAAACTAAGTGATTCCTGCGGCATACCATGCATATAGCAGCCGGAAGAAGCGGCTGGTCGGGAACCATTGAAGTAAAAGAGGATGTGAATATCAATGAAGCTGGGTATCGTGGGTCTCCCCAATGTAGGAAAAAGTACGCTTTTCAACGCCATGACCGGCGAGAAGGCGGAAACCGCTGCCTACCGATCCTTTGACGTACAGCCCAATCTGGGCGTGGTGAAGGTGCCGGACAGCCGTCTGGACTGGCTGGCACAGCTGCATCAGCCGGATAAGGTGACGCCGGCCACGATCGAATTTGTGGACATTGCCGGTCTGGCAAAGGGAGAAGGGCTGGGCAACAAATATCTGGCTGCCGTGCGGCAGACGGATGCGCTGGTGCATGTCGTCCGCTGCTTCGATAATGACGAGATTTTTGATGAACCTGCAGATTCCATGCGGGATGTGGAGATCCTGAATATGGAGTTGGTGCTGGCAGATATTGAAGTGGTGGAACGCCGCGTGGAGAAAGCCCGCAAGAATCTGAAGGGCGGCGATAAAAAGTACCAGAAAGAAGCCGAATTCTTTGAAGGGCTGTTGAAGCATCTGAACGAAGGCCAGCCTGCGCGGACCTATCCTATGGAGGAATCTGATCTGGCGTATTTCCAGGATGGCGGCATACTCAGTCTGAAAAAGGTCATCTATGTCGCCAACCTCAGCGAAGACGGCTATGCCGATCTGGAGCATAACGAGAATTACCTGAAGCTCAAAGCCTTTGCTGAGGCGGCAGGGGAGTCCTGTATGCCCATCTGTGCCCGTCTGGAGATGGATATTATGGAACTGCCGGAGGATGAGCGCGCTCCCTTCCTCGAGGATCTTGGTATCACCGAGATGGGCCTCAGCCGTCTGATCAACTGTGCCTATGATCTTCTCGGCCTTATGAGCTTCCTCACCGCCGGAAAGCCTGAGGTCCGCGCATGGACCATTCGCAAGGGCAGCAAAGCGCCGGAGGCGGCAGGGAAGATCCACTCGGATATCGAAAGGGGATTCATTCGCGCGGAGGTGGTTTCCTTTGACGACCTGGTCAAGGCGGGCAATATGCAGGCCGCGAAGGAGAAAGGATTGATCCGCAGCGAAGGAAAGGATTATGTAATGCGGGATGGGGACATCGTCCTCTTCCGCTTCAACGTCAGCAAATGAGCGAATCAAAACCGGAGCGGATACAGAGCATCGATGCACTTCGAGGGCTTTGTGTGGTCCTCATGTGTATCCACCATCTGCTGTATGATCTGGCGGCTTTCCTTGGAGCGCCGTGGTGGCTGTTTACCAACCCGGTCTTTGACGTCCTTCATTATTTGTTTGCCGGCTGCTTCATCCTGCTGTCCGGCGTTTCCTCCCGGTTCAGCCGAGCCAATGTCAAACGCGGCT
>JAEEGL017296246.1_pt1 | contig 12824 bp, 7 predicted proteins | sample 9134231 | NCBI WGS metagenome assembly JAEEGL01 (sample SAMN16246548, study PRJNA631951) | gut metagenome | biome: gut microbiome; feature: rumen; material: fiber-attached | host: Bos | place: Iran: Karaj | collected 2018-10
CGTCGCGCGCGTCCGCTTCGATCACAATGTTCGGGACACCGCCGTCGTTGTGCGCGAACAGCGTACCGGTCATGGCCCTGTGGTTCACTTCGTGAAGTCCGAGTCCGGAGAGGAAATTCAGTCCGTCGATGTTGTCCGGATCGTCCGGGACCGTAATGACGTCGCGGGGTTCTCTGAAATCGATCACGGTTTCGAATAAAGTCCTGAGTCCTGCCTGGATATACTGTCCGAGAGAGTGCAGATCCGTCGAGAAGATGACGGAAGCCGGGAACAGGCCCTTTTCGTCCTTACCCTCGCTCTCGCCGAAGAGCTGCTTCCACCACTCCGTGAACATCTGCACGGAAGGCTCGTATGAGACGAGGATCTCCATGATTTTTCCCTTGCTGTACAGGATATTCCGCAGAAGCGCGTACCGGACGGCGTCGTTTTCGAGTACCGGTGTATTCAGGTATTTTTCCCGGGCGTCCGCAGCGCCTTTCATCATGGCGTCGATATCGATCCCCGCAACGGCGATCGGAAGCAGGCCGACTGCCGTGAGAACCGAATACCGTCCGCCGATATCGTCCGGGACTACAAAGGTTTCGTATCCTTTTTTCGTTGAGAATTCCTTGAGTTTGCCCTTCGCGCGGTCCGTCGTGACAAAGATGCGTTCCCGCGCCCCCTCTTCGCCGTATTTCCGCTCGAGGAGCTCGCGGAAAATGCGGAAGGTGACGGCGGGTTCCGTGGTCGTGCCGGATTTTGAAATAACGTTGACGCAGACCCGTTTGTCCTCACAGATGCGCAGCACATCGGAGAGAGAAGAAGAAGAAATGGAATTGCCGATAAAGTAGATGTCCGGCGTATCCTTTTTCAGATTGTTGTACAGGTTGGAGCGGCAGAATTCGATCGCAGCCCGGGCTCCGAGATAGGAACCGCCGATGCCGATGACGACGAACACGTCGCAGCTCTTCTTGATCCTTTCGGCGGCCGCTTTGATGCGCGCATACTCTTCCCTGTCATATTTCTCGGGGAGATCGACCCAGCCGAGAAAGGCGGAACCTGCTCCGCTGCGGTTCTTTACAAGTTCGAATGCTGCTTTTGCCGAATGAGCGTTTTTTTCCGCTTCCGTTTCCGAAACAAATCCTTTCAGAAATGCTTCGTTCAGTCTGAGTGCCATGATTTTGAATTGTCCTCCGTATGCCTCCCGCGGATAATGGAAAAGATGCGGGCGCGGCGAATGAATAGGTCTCCGTCTCTATCATACACCATTTTTCGCCGCTTTTCAACCCCCCGGGAGAACTTTCTTCCGAAGAGCTGATTTTTCTTCCGCCTGTACCGTTTATTCCGCCTTCAGCACGGCGCCGCCGAAGAGGCGCAGGAGGATTCCGACAAAGCCGATCCGCGGGATATCCGAAGAAGCCGTGAGATCTGATTCTCCGATCACTTCCCCGTCGCACAGATACCGTACGCTCCCGATTTTCTGACCGGCTTTCACGGGGGCGGAGACAGATTCATAAAGCAGGAATTCCGTCTGTACGTTTTTGGCTTTTCCTTTTGCGAGCAGCATGGCGCAAAACGGCGCTTTTGCTCCGCAGAAGTCTTCCGTTCCGCCGTGAACCGGAACGGAGCCGGCCGGTCCGCCCTGATCCCGAAAGAGCGAATAATTGGCAAAACCGTAATCCAGCAGCTGTTTGGCGGCTTCGTTCCTGACGTCGCGCGTCGGAGCGCCCATGATGACGGCGATCAGATGGAGGTCTCCGCGCTTCGCCGTAGCGCTCATGCAAAATCCCGCCTTGGAGGTGGAACCGGTTTTGAGACCCGTGATCCCGTCATAGAAACGCACGAGCCGGTTCGTGTTGGTCAGTCCGAACGCGCCGTCCCGGATGGAATCCATCCAGATGGTCGAATACTTCGTAATGGTCTCGTGCCTGAGCAGTTCCCGCGACATGAGCGCGATATCGTACGCGCTCGTCACATGCTTCACCGCGGTATCGTCCAGCCCCGTCGCGTTTTCAAAATGCGTGTTGTCCATTCCGAGCTCGGCGGCCCGTTCATTCATCCGTGCGACAAAGGCCTCCTCGCTTCCCGCGATCTTTTCCGCGACGGTCACGGCAGCGTCGTTGGCGGAGGCTATGACGACACATTTCAGAAGATCTTCCGCCCGTATGGTTTCACCCGGCTCCAGATAGACCTGGGATCCGCCCATGGAAGCGGCATACTCGCTGACGCGGACGGTCTCGTCGAGCGAGATGTTCCCCGCGTCCACTTCTTCCATGAAGAGCAGCAGCGTCATGATCTTCGTGACGGACGCCGGCGGCAGCGCGCGGTCCGCGTTCTTGGCATACAGGACGCAGCCGGTTTCAGCTTCCATAAGAACGGCGGAGGATGCGTTTACGTCAAAGGGAATGTTGTCCGCCGTTTCCGCGCGGACCGGGCCGAACAGCGAAAGAAAGAGGAGAATGGAAAGCAGCAGCGTCAGACTTTTCCGAACCATGGGATTCTCCGGCATATGGATAAGATGACTGCTTTATTCTATGGGGCCGGTCCGGGAATTATGCGGCTGCTGCGGGAAATCAATACATATATCGCTTTACGGCGGTACAGATATTGGAGAGGATCGAGGAAGCCTCTGCGTCGTCCGGTTCGCGTTCCGCATAACGGATGGATTCGAAATCTTCGGTGATCTTCCGGATCTCCGATTCGGTCAGAGCGCGGCGGACTTTTCCCTCCACTTCGCGGGGAGTGTCCGAATCTTTCAGCTCCACGTTCATTTTTTTATACATCCGGCGCAGGACGGCATATGCGAAGCAGAGCTGTTCGTCGTAGGTTTTCAGCTTTCCGAGGCGGGATATGAACAGACCGTAGGAATCCGTGCTTTCGGCGAGGGACCGGTAATCTCCGATCTGCGCTTTCTGGATCTGCTTCTTTTCGTCTTTATAATTGTAGATCACATCCTTCTCGTTCGGGTCGAAGGAGATGCGGAAGATCCCGATGCCGATGAGGACCGTTTCGATAAAATCCCGGATCTTCAGCCAGATCTTTTTCAAAACCCCCGTGCGCCATGCCAGCAGAAGAACCGCGATGGAAAACAGAAGAAGGAAGAAAACACCGATGATATACTGATTTTCCGGCGACATGCTTTTGACGGCTCCGGTCGCCTCGTCGGAATCAAAATACTCATAATTCCGCCCGAGCGTCCCCCCGCCCGCTTCGTTGTGGAACAGATGATACAGAACGACGAAAAGCAAAAGGCGCATCAGATAGGAAAAACCGACGACCATCACATAGGCGATTCCGAATATCACGGCGAAAAGCACGGCGAGCAGCAGCACCAGGAACAGATTGTACCGCCGCTCAGCCCCCGTGATGACGGAAACCACGGAACCCCGGTATTTCTTCTGGAGGTTGCTCTGGTTGTAGATCACAAGTACGCAGAGGAAAAAAACGATGAAGGGGATCCCGAGATTGATCCCGATAAAATGCGCGGAGTTGATTGCGGTCGCGCGCGCCGTCACGGAGAGAAAGATACTTTCGATCAAAAACAGCGTGCAGGCGCCCATCACGAGATAAATCCCGGTGAGCCTCTCGACCGGATAAAACCAGATCACGCATCCGGACAGGGCGGCGACGAAAAACAGGATCGCCGCGCAGATGGGATACAGGATGGTATAATGCACGAATCCGCCGTTTTCGAGAAACACGGCGCCCTCGTACATCCGCATCAGGATCATATTGTAGAGGAAAAAGACCCCTACGGCAAGCAGAAGACTGATAAAGAGCGGGACGGCGGCGTAGGTGATGCTGAACTTCCCGAGAACGCCTCTGGTCGGATCGTCGTAGCCGTCTCTTGAGGAAGTCTTGCCGGTCAGGGACGCGAATCCCCACTGCAGGCCGTATCCGATGCCGGTCGACAGAACGGCGAACAGGGAGAGGATCGGACCGGAATACGGGATGGTGCCTCCGAGAAAAATGAGAAAGAGAGGGACCGTCAGCATGGCGACCGCCACGAGCGCGACCAGATTGAAGACCCGGTCATAGAAACGCATGCTCATGTCTTTCTCCTTTCATTCGTCCGTATAGGTCTTGTAGTGCACTTCGATGTCTTCGGGGATGATGGCGGCGTTGAGGTTCGAGGAAGTGATATAGAAGATGACGTTGGCGCCGTTCCGGCGCATGGCGTAGGCGAAATTGATCATTCGCTCGCTGAGGTATGCGGAGACGAAAATGATGTTCCCGCCGCTTGTATACGCATACGGATTCGCAAGAATATGGTCGAGCATCTTTTCGACGGGGACGGAGATCATCAGCTCCATCTCGGCCAGCATGCGGAGCGCGTCGAGGATATTGGACCGCCCTTTGAAAGGCGGGGAGACAAAGACCTTGCTTCCTACCGCGTCCTCCTCGCTCGTTTTCGCGTCGGATACGGACTTCCCGCCGCCGAACTGATCCGGGGGCGTGTTGCAGATGATGCGGACGGGGATGTTTTCGCTGGACACGATGTCTAAAATGGACGCGGCGACCGTCATGCAGAGTTCCACCGTCGCACGGACGGACGGAGGACCGGGGATCACCTTCTCGATGTCGCGCGCCTGCATGTTCATGACGATATTGAACTGGTGCCGGTTGGTGAATTCCTCGATATTCGTCATGAGCGAATTATGGACCGCGGTCTGGATCCAGTTGATCCGGTTCATCGGATCTCCGGGGAGATAATCGCGGACGCCGGCGCGCAGCAGCGGATCGGTGAGCAGGCTGCTCTGAACCTGAAAATCCCCGCTCGTGAATCTGGAGGAAGTGAATTCCTTTTCCAGACTGACGGCTTTCGGAAGCACGACGACGGTGTTTTTGCCCCCCGTCTCGGGATCCATCATCTTCACGACGGGCGTGAGTCCGAACACGTCGTCCGCAAGCATGGTGACGCTCCCGAGGTGATAGGTCCCGCGGACGTCGCATTTGACGCGCCAGCGGCGGCGGATCATCTGCCGGCTCCGAAGAACGAAAATGGAGTGGACGACGCGGGGGTAAACATTTTTCGTGTTCTCCCCTTCCCTTTCGAACAAATGGAACGTCAGACCCTCCGGAAGCTCCGTATCCACCTTCAGAAACGGCAGGGGAAGGAGCTTGTTGTTGCGCAGCTCCTCGTAGACGTAGATCTCCTCGTCCTCGAACACTTCGTCCGCGGAAACTTCCACCCTGTATTCCAGATCGTTCAGGGCGTTGTCCCGGTAGATTTTCGACTGAAGGAGCACCACGATCAGGGCTGCCGCGATGATGGCAATATAGATCATGGCAAGTCCTCAGTCGACGGGAGCCTTGACCGTGTCCACGATGGCTTCGATGACCTGCTCGTTGGTATCGGTCAGACGGATCGTATTCTGCGACCGCGTGATGATCCGGTGCGACAGAACGGGGACCGCGACTTTTTTGACGTCGTCCGGGATCACATAGTCTCGTCCGGACATCGCCGCCCAGGCCTGAGACGCCTTCATGAGCGCAAGGGAGCCTCGGGGAGACACGCCGAGACGGAGGCGTTCGCTTTTGCGGGTCGCATCGACGATAGCGAGGATATAATACTTGACCGGATCGCTGACGGTGATATCCCGTACCAGTTCCGAAGCCTGATTGAGCTCGGATTTGGTACAGGCGGGCCCCATCCCATCGAGCGGAGAGAGGCGGTTGTAGCTGGTGAGGACCTCTTTTTCAGCTTCCCGGTCGGGATATCCGAGGGAGAGCTTCATAAAGAAACGATCCATCTGCGCCTCGGGGAGAGGGAACGTACCCTGCGACTCGATCGGGTTCTGTGTCGCTATGACGAAAAACGGGTCGTCCAGCGGATACGTCACGCCGTCGATCGTCGCCTGGCGCTCGCCCATACACTCGAGAAGCGCGGACTGTGTACGCGGCGTCGTACGGTTGATTTCGTCCGCAAGCAGGATATTCGTAAACACCGGCCCGCGTCTGAACACGAAATCGGAAGTCTTCTGGTTGAAGTAGTTGACGCCCGTTACGTCTGAGGGGAGCAGGTCGGGCGTGAACTGAATGCGCTTGACTTCGGCGGATACGGATTTTCCGAGGGCTTTTGCGAGCGTTGTCTTCCCTGTTCCGGGAACATCGTCAAGCAGTACGTGCCCGCGGCAGAGCAGGGCTGCGACGATCAGACGGATTTCGTTTTCCTTGCCGTAGATGGCTTTTCCGATGCTGCCGACAATGGCGTCGGCTGTTTTCGAGACGGTTTCGCAGTACATGATGATTCTCCTGCCCTTATGGTTTTGTATGTTCTGTTTTTAATTGTATCATGGGAATCGGGACCTGTCAAGCGCGTTTTCTCGCCGTCCGCCGTTTCAGTCCCTCGGCCGGTATTCCGGAATTTCCTCCCCTTCCGTAAGATCCCGGATCAGTTCCCGCTGGGTCCTTGCGGACGGGCTGACGAGAAAGACGCAGGAAGATGCCGGAAGCTCAAGAACGGTGCGGGTATAGATTTCCCCGGACATGCGCACGGTTTCGTAAACGCTCTTGCGGATCTTTCCCGTAAAGGGATTCCATTCTTCGGGGATCAGACGTCCGCGCAGCAGGACATGGCCTTTATAATCGTTTCCGGTCGTGTTCGTCAGGAAGTAGATTTCGCATCCCGCAAAGCGTTTGTGCAGGCAGTTCATGGAGCAGCCGCGGGCCAGCCTTCTGTCGATCCCGACCTTGAGGAAATCCGGCAGGTGCTGGTTCACGACGCCCATAAATTCCACGCGCGGCATTTTTTCGATATAGACGTCCAAGGGGAGGCGGAAATTGCGTGACGCCTGCAGAAGGATGTCCGCCGTCACGGTGTCCGTCCCGTCGATCGTCGTGCGGTTGGCCGGGAAGAAATAGGCCGTTCCTCCCTGATCGTTTTCGTTTTTGAAATAACTGCGGATGATATGGGGGTCCATCGCGTCGTTCCCGAAAATCTCTCGGATGGAAGCGGCGATCTCTTCGTCTTCCGGGCTGTCGTACCGCAGCGCCTTGTTCACGTTCATGTCCAGGGACGGCGCTTCGGAAGCGTAGGTCGGAAGGTTGTCCGTCGCGATGATCTTGCCGCCGCTCTCAAAATACTTTTTGATGACGCGAAGCGTTTTCAGGCTGATGAGCGTCATGGAGGGGAGCACCAGAAGGCGGAACTTCATCACGCCGCGGTCTCCGGGGACATAGAGCACGCCGTCCTCGGAAAAAGCCCTCTCCGCAAGTATGTCGGGATGGAGGAAGATGGAATCGATCCCCACGTAGTTGAGGAAGTTGTTCATCAGCTCCATGTAATCCGCGTTTTCCGGCGTGGAAGGATACTCAAAGTCCCGCCTGTCGGACTGATACAGATAGGAATACGAATGAAGCGAGTGGATCGGATAAACGATCCCGGTTTCGGCGACGTGTTCCCCGCCGCGCAGCAGGGTCTGGACGCGGTTTACGAATCCGGCGTAGTCCGCTAAATCGTCTCCTTTGGAGAAGATCGAACCGAACACTCCTCCGTCGCTTTCCACAAGGTCCGTTTCCTCGTGCGTCCTGTCCTCCCCGAGATGGGCAAACACCATATTCACGCCGCGGACGAACGCATTCATGGACTCGCGGTAGATGATATCCTTCGTGAGCGTCTTGTAGTATTTGAACAGATCGGCGGAAACCGTATCCATACCGAGCTGATCCGCCGCTCCGGCCGCAACCTTGACGGCGTTCAGACCGTACAGATAGGCAAAAGGCATGGAGATCCCGGGAGCGGACGCATACCGGTGCAGAAGCTGTCCGTCTCCGAAGAGCCAGGAGCCAAACGTCGCCTTGCTCTCCGCGGCATATCCGGTGCAGAAAATACCCCGTGCGAGGCAGAAATCGGAGGCCGCTTTGAGATATCCGTCCGTCATCATCCTGGCGCGGCAGGTCATGATGAGGGAGCGGTACCGACCGGATTTCCCGGCGAAATCCCGGAACAGGAGCGGGTAATACGGGGCGGGATCGAAACCGAACATCTCCCGGAAGCGGTCGTTGAACGCGGGATGCCACATGCGGCGGTTCTTTCCGGCGAAAAGCACGTTCCGATAGATGAACACATCCGTCGTCACGTTCAGCTCGCCGTACAGGTCCAGCACTTTTCCGAACGTGTTTTTCAGATAATCGGAAGAGACGGTGTAATCCATGAGATCCACATAATTGGACTCCGGATCGCTCTCGCAGACGAATTCCGTCACGTTCCAGTTTCCGGGCGGTACCGTCCACTCGAGCACTCCGTCCCGGATGAATTCACGCAGGTCCAGGATGGTCAGATCGTCGTCATTGACCGCATTGAGCGCCATCCGGACGCCGGCGGTTTTCAGTTTCTTTTTGAAAACGGATTTTTCCGTGCAGGCATACTCATAACAGCAGAGGATCCGGCAGCAGGCTTCTTCCGGATTCTCACACTTTGCGAGATAGTTCCGCATCACATAGGTGTCGTCGAGATATCCGAGGGACAACCCGTCCGCCGCAGCTTCCTCCGCGATCCGCTTCATGAGATCGTAGCAGGAATCCGTCAGAGGCGTATAGGAATAATCCTTATAGGAAAACGGGATAATGCCCCGGAACCCGGAGCGTTTATATCCCGAAAACAGCTTGGCGATCCGTTCGGGGTCGTCGGCATTCCGTCCGGAATCGAGCGGATAATAAATATAGGGGCCGAAAGAGCTTTTTCCTCCCGGAAACACCTTTCTCAGGCTCGCGGGATCGGCATTCAGCAGAACATCCGTCATGTTTTCCTCCCCGGTGCGTTCGAACTGTCGTCGTCTCCTGTATTATACCATATCCCCGGCGCTTTGTTAAGTCCTCCCGGAAAATAAAAAATAAAAAATTCCCGTAAATTTTAATTATTCGTGCTCATGCCCTTGACTTTTCCGACCGTTCCAGATATAATAAGAAAAGACTGCGGGCAAAAACCGCTGTCCTTACCGAAACACCCGGGAGGTCTTTCTATGCCCGAAACGCAATGGTATTTCAACGCATCTTCTCCCGGCGCCGTTCCCGACGACCTGAAACCTGTTCTGGAGGATAAAGGGATCCCACAGGAGCAGATCCTTCTCTGCGTGAAATCCGACCTGAGCAGGGACATGGTCCGTTCCGACACCTATGTGCTTGCGACGGACGAAGATATCATCGTCCTGTCGGGTTCCGTCACGCTGAAAAGGAAGAGCGACGCCACCGCATTCAAAACCCAAGACCGTCTCGACCGCCGGTTCGAGATCCTGTCGTGGGATACTTTTGATTTAAAAAAACTTTCCGACTTCAAGGTCGAGGAACAGATCGCGTCCGCGCGGTTCACCGCGAAAACGGAGGACGGGGACTGGCTGCTCCTCGCAAACCTGTCGAACACATATAAATCCGATTTCTTTGCCCTTTCCCGTTTTCTCGAGGAGCTGAAAAAGGACGGCAATATCACGCCGGACGAAGAAGGCGGACACGGCCGGCACGACGAAATGTTCTGCCCGAAATGCGGCACGAGATACATCGACGAAGAGCGGAAACTCTGTCCGAAATGCATGGACAAGAGCCGGATCATAGCGCGCACGGGTCAGTTCTTCCTCAAATACAAGCTGAAGATCGCCGTGCTTGTCGTGATGCTCATCATGACGAGCGGTCTCGGCGTTCTCGCGCCGTATATCTCCTCCGGCTTCTTCTACGATCAGGTGCTGGAAGAGGGCGGCAAATTCTACGGGCAGGTGCTGCTCGTGCTGATGATCATCATCGGGACGCGCCTGTTGAACACGTTCTTCAACCTGTTCCACAGCCTCGTGACGACGACGATCGCGGCGAACGTGATCTACGATTTGAAAAAGGTCATCTTTTCCTCGATTGAGCGGCTGTCCCTCTCTTTCTTCACGGGCAGGCAGACCGGCGGACTGATGACTCAGGTGACGCGCGACGCCAACACCATCTACTGGTTCTTCTGCGACGGGGTTCCGTACTACCTTGTCAATATCGTGCAGATCGCGGTCATGCTCGTCATCATGCTTGTGATGAACCCCGTACTGACGCTTTTGTCCGTCGTGACCGTACCGTGTCTCTTCTTCTGCATGCGCTTCCTCTTCACCCGGATGGACAAGCATCACATCAAGCGCTGGACCCGGTCCCGTCAGATGAATTCGGTCCTTTCCGACATCCTGTCCGGTATGAGAGTGGTCAAGGCGTTTTCGAAGGAGAAAGACGAGACCGTCCGGTTTGACCGCTCCAGCAGAGCGCTGGCTCAGGCGGAAACGGACGCCTCCACTTTCGGGACCATAGCCTTCCCTTCCGTGAACATGCTGTTCTATATCAGCAATCTGGTTGTGCTCGGCGTCGGCGGCTGGATGGTCATCCAGGGGAAAATGACTTACGGTATCCTGCTCACCTTCACGGCATACATGAATATGATCCTCTCACCGCTCGGATCGTTTGTCAACATGGTGTACGAGTTCACGGACTCCCTAAACGCCATGAGCCGTCTGTGCGAGATCATGGACGCCAAACCGGACGTCGCGGAAGCGGAAAATCCGGTTCATCTGGAGGAGTGCATCGGGAAGGTCGAGTTCAGAAACGTGGACTTTTCCTATGAGAAGAACCGCAAGGTGATAGACGGCGTCTCCTTTGACGTGCAGCCCGGCGAAGCCCTCGGAATCGTGGGACACACGGGCGCGGGCAAATCCACGCTCGCCAATCTGCTGATCCGGCTGTACGACGCGGGCGCGGGTGAGATCCTGATCGACGACGTGAACGTCAAGGACCTGGCGTACGAGGATCTGAGGAAAAACGTGGCCATCGTTTCGCAGGAGACCTACCTCTTCATGGGGACGATCTTTGACAACATCCGCTACGCAAAACCGGATGCTTCCGAAGAGGAGGTCATTCACGCCGCGAAGATCGCCGGCGCGCACGACTTCATCATTCAGATGCCCGACGCCTATTCCACCATGATCGGATTCGGGCACAAGGATCTTTCCGGAGGCGAAAAGCAGCGGGTTTCCATCGCGCGGGCCATCCTAAGGAACCCGAAGATCCTGATCTTAGACGAGGCGACCGCCGCCATGGATACGGAGACCGAGCGCAAGATCCAGACGGCTCTCGAGCGTCTGTCGGTCGGGCGCACCACCATCACCATTGCGCACCGGCTTTCCACCCTGCGAGACGCGGACAAGCTCATCGTCATCGAAAACGGCAAGGTCCCGGAAGCCGGCACCCACGCGGAACTGCTTGCAAAGAAAGGCATCTACTTCAACCTGTACAGGCTTCAGATGGAAGCCATGAAAAATATCGGCATCGAGGAATAACGGAGGCGGACATGGCAGAAAAGAACACGGAAAAAACGGCACTCAAAGAAGTCGTAGCCGTCCGGTATATCACGAAGGACAACGCGGTTTTTGAAAAATCGGGGGATTTCATCCGTCTGAAAGTCACTCTTCCCGACGACGAAGGAAAGGATGAAGAAAAGACATACGACAGAATCTTTCTCCACCGCGCGTTTCCGTTCGATTACCCGTATTCCTTCATCTCCGTTCTGGACGCGGACTCGAAGGAGATCGGCATCATTCAGGATGTTGACGGGCTCGGTGAAGAGGCTGCCGCGCTGATCCGGGAAGAGTTGGACAGAAAATATTATACGCCCGTGATCCGTCAGATCCTTTCGGTCAAGGACAAATTCGGCTATTCCTACTGGAAGGTCGTCACGGACGAAGGCGAACTGGATTTCACATGCCGCGACACCTTTTCGAGTCTTCTCAAAATAGGGGGAACACGGATCTTTGTCAATGACATCGACGGAAACAGGTATGAAATCCCGGATCTGGAAGCGCTCGACCGAAAGAGCTTCAAAAAGATCGAGCTGTTCCTCTGAGAAAGGAGGCGGGGTATGCAGAACAGAACGGAATTGACGGAACGCGCCGCCGCGCTGGATCCGTCGATTCGGAAAGAAGACATTCTTCTGCCGATCGATTACAACCTGACTCCCACCGCGCTGCATAAGCACACGGACGGGATCGCCGTGCTTCTGAAAGACCGTTTTGCCGTCTTCGAGAACGGCGAAAAGAAGGAGCAGATCCTGCTTTCCGATATTTCGGAGTTGAATTTCCGCAAAGGGATCGGGTGCTGCTTCATCGAATACCGGCGCACGGACGGCAAATGGCATATCCTCTGCCGGTCCGACGGCCAGTTTACGGATTTCTATGCCGCCGCTGCGCGGGAAGTCACCCGCTATATGGAAGGCAGGGAGATCTCGTACGAATATGAGAAGGAAGTGAATCACCGCTGTCCCAAGTGCGGCAGACAGTACCGGCCCGGCTCGGACATCTGCGAGCACTGTGTGGATAAAACCCAGTATGTCGTAAGGCTCTGGAAGATCGCAAAACCGTATCATTTCCTGATATACATTTCCATTGCCTTCTATTTCCTGATCGCGCTGGCCAATCTGATCCCTCCGCGGATCAACCGTACGCTGGTAGACGAGTATATCAAGGCGGATCAGATGCCGAAGCTGGCCGGATTCGTCCTCGTGATCCTCTCCATGTTCGTCGTGCGCATTCTGACCGTCGGCCTGTCCATGATCCGGAGCGTGCTGATGATCCGCGCTTCGAACAAAATCACGGCGACGCTCAGGGAAATGGTGTTCGACAAGATCCAGAAAATGTCGATCCAGCGCATTTCCAAGAGAACGTCCGGAGAGCTGATGAACCGCGTGTCGAATGACACATCGGAACTGTCACGCTTTATCGCCAACGACCTTGGCAACATGGCGGAACAGATCGTCATTCTCCTTGCGGTCAGCATTTACCTATTCTCCTACGACTGGAAGCTCGCGCTGATGATCATCATCCCCACCCCCATCGTGA
>JAEEGL010132237.1_pt1 | contig 12823 bp, 7 predicted proteins | sample 9134231 | NCBI WGS metagenome assembly JAEEGL01 (sample SAMN16246548, study PRJNA631951) | gut metagenome | biome: gut microbiome; feature: rumen; material: fiber-attached | host: Bos | place: Iran: Karaj | collected 2018-10
GATCAAGTGGGAGCATGTCAAATATGCGGAAGGCTCCCTGCAGGCTATCGCCTATAATAATGGTAAGGCCGTGGCCCGTCACAAGATAGAGACGACAGGGAAGGCAGTAAGACTCATCGTCACTCCCGACAACAGCCACTGGCAAGCCGATGGCATGGATCTGCAGCATGTACGCATAGAGGCTGTTGACAAGAAGGGGCGCCGTGTACCCATGGCGCAAGATGAACTGACCTTCTCGGTAGAGGGTGATGCCCGTATCGTGGCAGTTACCAATGGTGACAACAACAGTGAGGAACTGAATGTCCAGGATCATCGTCGGTTGTGGAACGGCTCTGCCATGGTGATCCTTCGCAGTGGTCAAAGCCCCTCAAAGGTGCAGTTGAGAGTCACTTCACCGGCCTTCAAGACAACAACCATACGTCTTGAGACCCTCTAGCACATTAAAGATGTTGTAGGGACTTACTTGATGTATATCCGCTGAAAACAGATAAATAACTAAAGTTTCGCATGTACTAATTGTCTGATAATGAGTGTCACTTCGTGACAGAAATCTCACAAATCTTTTCAAATCTTCCAAAATAGATTTGTTTGATTTGTATAGATTTGAAAGATTTCTCGCCCTAGGCGACTAAGTATCAGCGATTTAAATTACTTCCAAAAGTTGAGTAAATATTAAAAATGAAACAATTTCTTTTTTCATTCGCTTTAACCTTATTCATAGGTACAGCAGTCCAGGCACAGTCGTGGCCCACACCGCAACAAGAAGCCAAGGCCGGCACACGCTGGTGGTGGTTAGGCTCTGCCGTAGATAAAGAGAACCTCCGTTGGACAATGAAGCAATATGCCGACCATGGCATTGGAGCCGTAGAGATCACACCACTCTATGGGGTGCAAGGAAACCAAAAGAATAATATCCCCTACCTCTCCGACCGATGGATGGAGATGCTGCGTGAAGTGCAGAAGAATGGTAAGGAACTGGGTATTGAGGTGGATATGGCAACGGGCACTGGTTGGCCCTTCGGCGGTCCGTGGGTGCCTTTGGAGGAGAGTGCCTGCAAGGTGATTTTCGTAGAGAAAGATATCACCAGTAAAGGAACCCTTCCCGACATGTCCCTACCCAAGGAAGAGGCTGCCAATACGAAGCTCGACAGGATGATTGCCTATGATAAAGACGGTCAGGTAGTGGATGTAAAGTCCCCTGATGCCACCAAGGTCATCGCTGTATATATCAAGTATGGCGTGATGAAGGTGAAACGTGCCGCCCCCGGTGGCGAGGGATGGGTCATCGACCACTTCGACAAGCGAGCTGTCGCACACTACCTGCAACATATCGAGGCAGCTTTCGAGCGCACAGGAACACCCTATCCGCACACCTTCTTCAACGACTCCTACGAGGTGGCAAACGCCACATGGACACCTACCCTCTTCGAAGAGTTTGAGAAACGACGCGGATACCAGCTGCAGACCGTTCTACCACTGCTCATCCATGCTGCCGACTATGAGAAAGCGGGAGGCAAAAATGCAGAGAAGGCGCTGCAGGTGCTCAGCGACTACAGAGAGACACTTGGTGACCTGCTCTTGGAGAACTTCACCCATCAGTGGACGGCATGGGCGCATAGCCATGGGGCCATCACCCGTAACCAGGCGCACGGATCTCCAGCCAATCTCATCGACTGCTATGCGGCCGTTGACATTCCCGAGATAGAAGGGTTCGGACTGTCAGAGCTCGGTATTAAGGGACTACGCACTGATCCGGGCAATACCCGCAAGAACGACTCCGACTACTCGATGTTCAAATACGCGCCGTCGGCAGCCCATGTGTGTGGTAAGCCCTATACCTCGAGTGAGACATTCACCTGGCTAACAGAGCATTTCCGCACCTCATTGTCACAGTTGAAGCCAGATCTCGATCTGATGTTCTGCTCCGGTGTTAACCATATCTTCTTCCATGGCACCTGCTATTCACCCAAGGATGACCCATGGCCCGGATGGAAATTCTATGCATCCATCGATATGAGTCCTACCAACACGATATGGCGTGATGCCCCGTTCTTCATGCAATATGTAGAACGCTGTCAGAGTTTCCTGCAGTGGGGACAACCGGATAACGATTTCCTCGTGTACCTCCCTATCCGTGATATGTGGAAGAAGAACCCCGACAAACTGCTCATGCAGTTCTCTATCCATGCCATGGGAGCACTGGCACCCGAGTTCCGCCAGACGATCCTCGATATCGACCGTGCAGGATTTGACTGCGACTATATCTCCGAGCGCCTGTTGATGAATGTCATCTATAAAGACGGTATGCTGCAGACTGAGGGTGGCACACGCTATAAAGCACTCATCATACCCGGCAGCGGTAACATGCCCGAGAAGGTAAAAGCACATATTAAGGCATTGCAGCAGCAAGGAGCAGCCATCATCTATGGCGTTGACAACACCGCGATGAACAAAGCAGCCAAGCCAGAAGCCATGAAATCACAATACGGTCTGAAGGCTATCCGCAGAAAGAACGATAATGGCTACCATTATTTCATCGCAAACCTGACATCCAAGGATCTGTCAGAATATATCACACTGGCTACTCCTTTCAAACAGGCCCTGTGGTTCAATCCTCTGAACGGTGAGCGCTATGCAGCTACCATCACCGAAGAGCATGAGATCTTCGTGCCTCTGAAAAGTGGACAATCGATGATCCTTCAGACTTTCGATGATCAGATAACCTTCAACAACCTCCAAGAAAACGCACAGGCAGATACCTTTGCCGTAGAGGAGGAGATAATCTTAAACAACCCCTGGACACTCTCTTTCACCGAAGAGATGCCAAAGGTAAGCAAATCCTTCACCCTCGAACATCCCCAGACATGGGAAACTCTTGGCGACAACTGCGGCATCACCATGGGAACCGGTATTTATACCACCCATATCAAACTGAAGAAGAAAGATCTCCGCAACGTCAACCACTGGTTGATCGATCTCGGTGATGTACGAGAGTCGGCCCGCGTATATATCAACGGTCAGTTTATTGGCTGCGCCTGGTCTGCCCCCTTCCTGCTCGACTGCAAGAATACGCTAAAGAAGGGAGATAATGAGATACGCATCGAGGTGACCAACCTACCGGCTAACCGCATCGCAGATCTTGACCGCCAGGGCGTGAAATGGCGTAAGATGGAAGAGATCAACGTCGTAGATATCCACTACAAGAAGACTACCTATGAGCAATGGGAGCCTGTAAAGAGTGGATTGAATAGTGCCGTAAGGTTGATTAAACGATAACCTTATGTTCTAGAGGGAGGGTCATAATTAAGATATTTGTAGGGACTTACTTCATGTATGTCCGTTTGTATAAACATTGTTTATTTCCATCGGTATTCTTTTGGACATAGATAAACTAAGTCCCTACCTGTAGATGAGAATTTAGATTTGACACACCCTTCATTAAATCTTCTGAATTCTCTCGAGAATTGCACGGAAATAAGTACTATTGACCAAGTCTTTAAGTATTATTTCTCTTCAATTCTCGAGAGAATTTGATTATGGTAATCACTAATTCGTGAGTGATAATAAAACAGAGGAGCAGAGGTATTGTACTTTTTATTTTGTTTGTTTCAATATTTTTTTTACCTTTGTAGGAGATAAAAGATAATCTTTAGCTACCAACAATTAGTTTTTTTATGATAACAGGCGAGATAAAAAACCGAATCGACACTATATGGGACACCTTTTGGGTAGGTGGAATCACTAATTCGATGTCAGTACTGGAACAAATGACCTATTTGTTCTTCATGAAGATGCTGGATGATGCACAACTGAAGAAAGAGGCGAGTGCCAACATCTTAGGAGTGAGCATCAGCAATCCTACCTTTAAGGAAGGAATGTGGCACAATCCTGAGACCGACAAAGACGTTCCATACAATCATCTGCGTTGGCATGTGTTCAAGAACATGGAAGCCACACAGATGTTCAATACCGTTCGTACCGATGTCTTCTGCTTCATCAAGAACCTGAGCGATGGTAAGTCATCGGCTTATAGTCGGTTTATGCGTGATGCTGTGTTCCTCATTCAGAACCCACGAACCCTGACTAAGATTGTCGACGGTGTGGATGCTCTAGATATGGGAAACCGTGATGCAATGGGCGATGTCTACGAATATGTGTTAGGTAAGATGGCTGCCAGTGGTAACAACGGACAGTTCCGTACCCCTCGCCATATCATCCGCATGATGGTGGAACTGATGCAGCCTACACTAAAAGATGAGATCTGCGATCCGGCTATGGGTAGTGCAGGCTTTATCGTGGAGAGTGCCAAGTACATTACCGAACACTACAAGAATGACCTGCTGAAGAAGGAGAATGCAGAGCATTATAAAGGCAAGATGTTCCACGGTTTCGATACCGACAGCACGATGCTACGCATTGGAGCCATGAACCTGATGCTGCATGGAGTGGAGGAACCTGATGTGGCCTATCGTGACAGTCTGTCTTCAAGCAATAACGATACCGAGCGTTACACCCTCTGCCTGGCTAATCCGCCCTTTGCAGGAAGTGTAGATTCAGAGGACATCAACAAATCCCTTTTGGCCATCACCAAGACCAAGAAAACTGAATTGCTTTTTGTTTCGCTATTTGTAAGGATGCTACAAGTTGGTGGCCGCTGTGCCAGCATTGTTCCTGATGGTGTGCTCTTTGGCAACAGTACAGCTCATGTGGCCTTGCGCAAAGAACTGGTAGATAACCAGCGGTTGCAAGCCGTTATCTCCATGCCCAGCGGTGTGTTCCAGCCTTACAGTGGTGTGAGCACCGCTATCCTGATCTTCACCAAGACCAATGCCGGAGGAACAGATAAGGTGTGGTTTTATGACATGCAGGCGGATGGTTACACCCTCGACCAGAAACGCACGGAATGCGAAGATAACGATATTCCTGACATTATCGCTCGTTTCCGTAATCTCACAGAAGAAGAAAAACGTAGCCGTAAGGATAAGTCGTTCTTTGTACCCGTTGACGAGATTCGTGAGAACGACTATGTGCTCTCCATGAACAAATATAAGGAGGTAGAGCGTGAGCAGGTGGTCTATGACGCACCCGAAGTTATCCTCAGACGCATAGAGAATTTAGAGAGTGAGATCCATGCAGCCATTAATGAGTTCCGTACTAAATTCATGTAAGGTTATCAAAGAGCAGAAAAATGAAATAGAGTCGGCAGCGTCCACACTATCTCTAATACAGGACCTGCACCAGATTATCAATCATGCACGTAGTCATGTGGCTGCAACAGCCAACTATTCTCTGAGTATGATGTACTGGCATATCGGCAATCGCATCAATTGTGAAGTACTTGGAAATCAGCGCGCTGAGTATGGTAAGCAGATTGTCGCATCAGTGGCGCGACAATTGAGAGAAGAATATGGTGCTAAAGGATTCGACGAAAAGAATAAATCTCTCGAAATTGCTAAAGCTCGTTTTAATAATCTTGTTACTGAAGGAGAATAATGAATATGAGAGAAGGATGGGAATATAAAAAGTTGGGAGAGGTTTGTGATTTTCAAGGTGGTTCTCAACCTCCCAAAAACGAATGGTCGAAAGAACCCAAAGAAAATTACGTGAGAATGTTACAGATTAGGGACTTTACTCAAGACGCTTCTAATTATATAGAATATGTAAAAAAGACGAAGTCACTAAAATACTGTAATGAAGATGATATTTTGCTTGGAAGATATGGCGCCTCTGTAGGCAAGATTCTTTCAGGTTTGAGTGGCGCTTATAATGTTGCAATTATTAAATCAATTCCAAAAGAAATTGTCAGAAAACGATATTTAAGACTTTATTTCCTATCAACTTATTTCCAAAAGAATTTAATAGTTGTAAGTCAACATCGTGCTGCTCAGGCTGGTTTTAGTAAAGAAGACATTTTTAGTTTTCAAATCCCCATTCCCCCTCTTTCCGAGCAGCAGCGGTTAGTAGAGGAATTGGACTTGTTGAGCAGTATTATCGAGAAGAAGAATGCACAACTGAAAGAACTCGACAGTCTCGCCCAATCCATCTTCTATGATATGTTCGGTGACCCCGTCACCAATGAAAAGGGTTGGGAAGTGAAGAAACTGGATAGGATATGTTCTAAAATTACAGATGGTACTCATGACACTCCTGCAAGACTAGATAAAGGGATTAAGTTTATTACAGGTAAACATATTAGACCTTTTTTTATTGATTACGACAATTCTGACTATGTTACAGAAGAAATACATAAGGAAATTTACCAAAGATGTAATCCAGAGTTTGGAGATGTTCTTTATACTAATATCGGTGCAGGAATAGGAAATGCAGCAATTAATATTGTTGAATATGAATTCAGCATGAAAAACGTTGCATTACTTAAACCACATAAAGGAATCGTTAGTGGTTATTACATCGAATACTATTTAAACAACGAAATAATAAAGACAAATATTATAGATAATTACTCTAATGGAGGTGCTCAAAAATTTTTGAGTTTAAAATCAATATCAAAGATTCCTATCCCTCTCCCCCCTCTTCCCCTTCAGCAGCAATTTGCAGAGAAGGTAGAAGCTATAGAGCATCAGAAGGAGCTGATCAAGCAATCCATCAAGGAGGTGGAAACGCTATTCAACAGTCGCATGGACTATTACTTCGATGGATGATGATATGAAACTACGCACGGTGGCGGACATACATAAAGTAAGTCCCTACCGTGCAATGTAACAAGATATAAAAGTGTAGGGACTTAGTTTATCTATGTCCGAAAACTTAGATGGATGATGATATGAAACTACGCACGATCGCGGACATACATAAAGTAAGTCCCTACCGTGCAATGTAACAAGATATAAAATTGTAGGGACTTAGTTTATCTATGTCCGAAGAAAATATAATATGGATACAAAAATGAATCTACCAAACAGAAAGAAGATACGTTTACAAGGCTATGACTATTCTTCTCCTGGCAACTATTTCATTACAATGGTTGTCCAGGACAGACTAAATCTGTTCGGTCAAGTTGTCAATCATCAGATGCAAATGAATGAAGCCGGAAAAATGATAGACAATACTATTAAGCAGATTCCTATCCAAAACGATGAAATAGATATTCCTTACAAAATCGTTATGCCCAATCATGTTCATTTCATCATATCATTAAAAGGAAATACTTATTTGGGCGAGATCATAAGAAGGTTAAAAAGCTATACGACACATCTTTATATTAAAGGAGTGGAAAATGATAATTGGTCACGTTTTAACAAGAGACTATGGCAACATAATTATTTCGATCATATTATAAGAAATCAACGAGCATACGATTATATAGCCAATTATATATACATCAATCCCCAACGGTGGGAGAAGGATGCTATCAACCCATCGCATGATAGTGATAAAGACGAAATCATGAAGCAAGTATTAGCATTTGGTTAGTTGATTTATATCGGACATACATAAAGTAAGTCCCTACAAAATGAAAAAAAGGTCAAATGGCGGACATACATAAAGTAAGTCCCTACAATAAAGAAGGAAATATGAAGAACTTTGACTATCTTAAGGACATAGAGGCACTGAAAGACCTGTACGGTTTTTGCAGCGCAGAAGAGGACACACAGCAGACAAACCATGATGTGTGCGCACTCAACTGTCGAAGGGCATTGGAATGGATCGTGAAGGCCATCTATACCCTGAAAAACGTGGAGGTGGAGAAGCGCACTCCCCTACTGGAGCTGATCACTGGTGAACCCTTCATGCAGTTCATTGGCGATGATGATCGCATGCTCATGGCCATTCACTATGTCCGTAAGATAGGCAATAAAGCTGCTCATGATGGCGGAGTGAAGAAACAGGAAGCTTTCTTCTCGCTGCTTAATATCTATAATGTGGTAGGTGGAATTCTTCTCAAATTGCATGTTTTACAGAGCCTTGCAATATTCGACAAATCACTTATCCCGAACTCTCCAGCCCTCACAGTGGTTCCTAAAGTACAAGTTCCTGAAGTCCCAGAGGTGTTTGTAAAGACAGTCAAGAAAGAGAACGTCGAAGCACCTCAGAATATTGAGGGAAAGGTTGATTTCAGTGAGGCCGAGACACGTCGCCTCTTTATCGACTTATTGCTTGAAGAAGCAGGTTGGGAAGTGCTTGATAAAGAAGGGGCTATCGTTCCCAATAAGGCTTGCATTGAAATAGAGGTACACGGAATGCCTAACGAGACAGGCATCGGATATGTTGACTATGTGCTCTTTGGTGCCAATGGAAAGCCCCTTGCCGTGGTCGAAGCCAAGCGTACTTCTAAAGATCCAGAAGTCGGAAGGAAACAGGCCATCCTCTATGCCGACTGTCTGGAACAGCAATATGGTGTGAGACCTGTTATCTATTATACCAACGGTTTCAAGACACTCATCATCGATGGTCTGGGTTATCCTACGAGACAAGTGCAGGGTTTCCACACACAAGAGAATCTGCTTGTCCTTTTACAGAGACGTGGAAGAAATGCAATCACAGACCTGCAAATCAGCGACGAGATAACAAACCGTGAATACCAGAAACGCGCTATACGCGCCATCTGTGAGCATTTCAACACCATGCACCGTAGAGGATTGCTCGTAATGGCTACCGGTACAGGAAAAACCAGAGTCAGCATATCACTATGCGACGTGCTGATGCGCAACGGATGGGCAAAGAACATCCTTTTCCTGGCTGACCGCACGGCACTGGTGAAACAGGCACATAAGAACTTCACCAAGCTATTGCCCAGTGCAACAACATGCGTGCTCAACGAGACGAAAGAGCCAGACATGAATGCTCGCATCATGTTCTCTACCTATCAGACGATGATCAACTATATCGACACCGAGCAGAAACAGTTCTCTATTGGGCGGTTTGATTTGATCGTAATCGACGAGGTACACCGCTCAATCTTTGGCAAATACACTTCTATACTGAGCTACTTCGATGCTCTGATGGTTGGTTTGACCGCTACCCCCCGTGAGGACAACGACAAGAGCACCTACGACCTGTTCCAGATGGAAGGTGGAGAACCCAACTTCGCTTATGAGCTACAAGAGGCTGTAGATGATGGCTATCTGGTGAATTATCACGTTTTGGCCCGTACCACGAATATCCTGAAGCAAGGCATCAAATACGATGAACTCTCTGACGAAGAGAAGAAGCAGATGGAAGGAGTCTGGAAATATGAGAAAGCCAAGCTGAATATTCCCGAATTTGAAGACTTCCACAGGAACATCGAGAGGAACGAGATATTCAGCTATATTTTCAATGAGGACACTATCAGTAAGGTTCTAGTTGACCTGATGGATAATGGTTTGAAGATCAATGGTGGCGATACGATAGGTAAGACTATTATCTTTGCCTATAACCACGACCATGCCGTGCTCATCGTAGAGAAGTTCAAGAAGCTCTATCCAGAACTGGGTGACGATTTCTGCCAGTTGATAGACAACTACGTGAACTACGCACAAAACATCATTGATACCTTTGAAGTAAGGGGGAAAATGCCGCAGATAGCGGTCTCTGTAGATATGCTCGATACGGGTATCGACGTGCCCGACATTCTGAACCTGGTCTTCTTTAAACCTGTGCACTCAAAGATCAAGTTCTGGCAGATGATTGGCCGGGGAACCAGACTGTCGGAGGGAATCTTCGACGACGGTACAGATAAACAGTGTTTCTATATCTTCGACTGGTGCGGAAACTTTGAATTCTTTGGCAAGAACCCTAAAGGGTACGAACCCGTCAACTCTATCTCACTGACAGAACGGCTGTTTGGTCTGCGTGTGGATCTGGCCATCGCCCTGCAACACCAGAAGTTCCAATCAGACGAGGTGGCAAAAGGCATCCACGACGAGACTAAGGATATTCTACTGAAGCAGGTGAAAAGCCTAAACGATTTCCATATCTCTGTAAGGGAGCATTGGGAAATCGTGGATAAATACAGAAAGGCAGACAGCTGGGTCTATCTCTCAAATACTGATGGCATAGAACTGAAAGAAACCATAGCCCCGTTGTTGGTAAAAGGTACCGCCAATATGGGAGCAACCAAGTTCGACATCTTACTGTTGACCATAGAACTGTCGATGGTAGATGAAAACGTCTCCGGTGAAAAGGCAAAGATCATGGTTGAAAGAATTGGCCTGAGACTACAAGAGAAGGCTTCCATCCCACAAGTGAACGAGAAGATGGAACTGATAAAAGAGGTTTCCGTGCATAACTTCTGGGAAACAGCAACACTTAGCAAGTTGGAATATGTGCGTAAGGAGTTGAGAGATCTGGTGCAGTTCATCACGGGAACAGCCACGCAGACGTTTACCATCGACATCAAAGATGTGGTGGAAGTGCTCGAATCACCTGCCGGACTCAAACTGAACGTCTCATACAAACAGAAAGTGCTGGACTTCCTGACCGACAATAAGGATCTGCCAGTACTGAAGAAGATCAAACAACTGGAACAGTTGGAACCAGCAGACATCAGGAAGCTGGAAGAGATTTGCTGGAAGGAGTTAGGCACAAAAGAAGAGTATGAGAAGTTTGTAGCCAAGAGCAATATGATTTGTGGTGACAGTGTCGGAGCCTTCATTCGTGCTCAGATAGGAGTAGACCGCCACCATGCTATGGAAGAGTTCTCAAAGTTCCTATCGGGAACCAGTCTAAACTCCCTGCAAGAGGAATATGTGAAGACCATTATCACCTACGTTTGCCAAAATGGAGACATTACACTGGAGAACCTTATAAATACAGAGCCATTCAGCGAATATGAGTGGATAGATACTTTCGGGCAAAGTTTCGTTGCCGTGCGTAACTTCGTTGTAAAAATGCACAATATCGTGAGAGTCGCAAATGGTGAGAGTTTCTCTACAGGACAAGGACTGTCGTCAGCAAACAGCAGTTCTTCAACGACCAAACGGAGAAAGAAAGCCGAAGAGGTTCGACTGGTAGCTTCTGGCTCTGTACTCACCCATGTAACGGACGACAACGATGTGCGCAAACTGATTCATAACATGATGGCGTTGGATGACGGAACAACCATCGAGAAAATCTATGTAGAGTGCATACGTAATTATCAGGAAAAGTATTTCAACATGAAGCCCAACGACTGGCGTCACCTGGTACGCGACTACGTGAAAAACGTTACTGAGCAGCAAGAGCTGCAAGATGATACTGTGTTTAGATATAAAAGTTCTATAGCATAAACGATAATCTCAATCATTATGATATCAAACCCAGACTTTAAGAACATTGATGGCATCGTGGAGTGGCTGAGGGCTGTTCCATACGAAGTGTTTCGCAACGGCCGGCTCTATAATGCTGAGGAACTTTATCATGGTTACGAGCCATCGAGTGATGAGGAAAAGGATAGGGCATCGTTTGCCAACTGTTATGACAGTCGGGTGTATCAACACTTTATAGATCAGGGCAAGACAGCTAAAGAAGTGAAAGAGTCGGTGGCACGAACCTTCCACGACCACGGCATACACATGGCACTTAAGAAATTCCTCGCTGAGCATGATCCCAAACGCTGCATCGGCATGATGGGCGGTCACGCAATCGTGCGGACCGATCCAATGTTCTTACAGGTAGCGATGCTGAGCAAGCACCTCACAGAGGAAGGTTTCTTTATGGTGAGCGGCGGTGGTCCGGGAGCTATGGAGGCTACTCACTTAGGGGCATGGATGGCAGGACGTACTGATAAAGAACTGCAAGAGGCTATCAATACCCTGTCAGCAGCTGCCATATCATTCAAAGACCGTGCATGGGTGTCGTCAGCACTGGAGATCATGCAGCGTTATCCTCAAACGAAATATGTGAGTCTGGGTATTCCCACCTGGCTCTACGGTCATGAGCCTTCAACACCTTTCGCCACCCATATCGCCAAATACTTCGTGAACAGTGTACGTGAAGATACTATCCTGACTGTGGCCTTCGGTGGTATCATCTATACACCGGGCAGCGCAGGCACTCTACAGGAGATATTCCAGAATGCCGTGCAAGACCACTACCTGTCGTTCGGCTTTGCCAGTCCGATGGTATTCTTAGGAAAGAAGTTCTGGACAGAGGACGTACCTATCTATCCGTTGCTACACCAGCTTCAAGAAAAAGGGAGATATAAAAACCTTTTGCTGACACTCACCGATGAGTCCAACGAGGTAGTACAGGTGCTGAAGGATTTTCAGCTGACGAGGGAATAATAAAAGATCCAAGCATAAGATAAAAAGGAAAAGAGGATATATTCACATACATCCTCTTCCACATAAATCAAAAAACAACCTAGTATAACTATAACAAACCTCTATTAGAATTATCTTTTAATCTTATCTTTAAGATCGCCATTATCAAACATATAAGTGTTGATAAGATTACCATTTTCATCGTAATGATAGGATGGTCCGTGGGCCCTGTAACCCACGTATTCATTCTTCCCGTCTCTTGGCCTGAACCTTAACTGCCAATGCGACTCTATCTTCTTCTTTCCATTGGGCCAGTAAACCACGTAAACTCCTTTATTGAGTAACTGGTCTCTGTCCCATGTCCATCGACATGTACCATCCTCGTTCCAGAATGTTTCCCGTCCACTCTTCCTACCTCTGTCGTATATAACCTGATGTTGTTTGCTACCATTAGCATAATAATCAGTACACTTACCATGTAACAGATACTCACCATTGGCGCATAACATGGCTTTTCCCTTAGATTTTATCTTTCCATCCGGGTATCTCTCTGTAAACGAATTTACCTGAACCTTCTCGGAAGTCATATTTGTAACAACATCTACATCTGACCAAAACCATGCTTCGTTAAAGGTGAA
>JAEEGL010993148.1_pt1 | contig 12823 bp, 14 predicted proteins | sample 9134231 | NCBI WGS metagenome assembly JAEEGL01 (sample SAMN16246548, study PRJNA631951) | gut metagenome | biome: gut microbiome; feature: rumen; material: fiber-attached | host: Bos | place: Iran: Karaj | collected 2018-10
ATTCCATAGGCAATATCACATCAAGCATCTATACAGATAAGGAAGGCGTACACGAAGAAACCTACAATTACGACAGGGATAACCTGACAAAGTATAACGGAGAGAAGGTTGACGGCTATAAGGGCGGTAATCCGAAGAATTATCTCGGCAACACCCTCACATGGGCGCGTGGCAGACAGCTTATGAGTGTCACCCCTGCTAAGAAGAGAAGTGAATATAGTGCAGAGGATACCGTTACCTTCACTTATGCATACGATGGTTCAAGACTGTCAAAAACCGTAGGTCAGACTAAGAAGAATTCCGGAACTACAACTGAATATGTCTTAAATGGCTCAACTATACTTGCACAGAACACCACATATCCTGATGGCAGTAAGGAAACCCTGAATTTCTATTATAGTTCAGATGGCAAGCTTCTTGAGATAGGATACCTGAAAGGCGATGATAACGGAAACATATCCAAAGATGCAGTCGAGACTCATTATTCTGTCATCCGGAACGCTATGGGTGATGTGGCAGCCATCTATACAGCAGACGGAACGCTGGTAGGTACCTATGAGTATGATCCTTACGGCAGGCTTCTGTCTGAATCTTCTAATCCATCATATACAGACACCGACGATATCCTTCACAAGAATCCTTTCCGCTATCGCGGCTATTACTATGATCAGGAAACTAAGTGGTACTATCTCCAGAGCAGGTACTATGATCCGCAGGTGAAGAGATTCATCAATGCTGACTCAACGGATCTTCTGACTACAGATAACATCAATCTCATGCAGTATAACTTGTTTATGTATTGCAATGGAAATCCTATGAATTTCAGGGATTATACTGGGCATTTTGGTATTGTAGGAATGATTGCTATAGGTGCCGCATTTGGGGCAGTAACAGGTGCAATATCAGCGCTTGCCTCGGGTGGAAGTGTTGTAGAGGGGGCAATAGAAGGAGCTCTTACGGGTGGTATTGGAACTGCTTGTCTTATTTTTCTCCCTGAAATAGCCCCAGCGGCGGCGTGTTTTCTTTGTACAATGGTTGATCTCGGAGTTCAAATGGTAGCAAATGAGATTAGAGGAGAATCAGAGACTATAGATTATTGGAGAGCAGTTGAAACAGGAGCATTTTCTGCATTGGGAACAACTTTCCCTTCAATTGGAAATAGTGCACGTGAGGGATTTACTGCATTAGCAGATTCTATTATTTGGGGAGAAATGTCGATGGGTGTTACGTTTGGTGATATGATTGTAGATTATTTGTGGGATGATTTTACAGAGTATTAAAGTTTACATTGGCGAAGGAAACAAACAATGAATAGTTTATATGTAATATTATTCATAGGGTCTATGTTTACGATTGTATCACCCGTTGTGATAAAAACCATTAATAATATTTTATCAAAAAAGAATGTTGTAACCCAGAATCCATCGGAATATGTTCTTCGTATAAAAAGAGCAAATGGTATAGGAAGTGGTATGCTTTGTAATATGGTATCGGGTGGATGGATACTTTTGGTTTATCATTGGCTTGACAGATTACAAAATAAAGCCATACCATTCTTGGTTATAATATTACTTTGCTTTTGGAGTGTGGGATTTTACTGTATCATTTCAGAGATTACTGTATTTTATAGAATTAAAGTTATGCCTGATGTAATACAATTCAATAAGCTATTCTTCTCAGGATGTTTAAAATATGAGGATATATCTTCATATCTGTATTTCAAAGAGACATCTTCATGGATTATATATTATACATACAAGGGAAGAAAATACAATTTTGCAATTGAAGCATCAACTACTAATGCAAACCAATTTATAGATTTGCTGAAAAATAATGACATCAACAGTATTGACTAAAGATGCTATTCGCTAAAAGAAAGATATAATTATGAGTATTATATATAAACCCTATGTTGCAGGAAAATGGTTTGCTGTCCTTTTGGTTTTTCTGTGCGCTTTTGATTTTGTTATAACGATAGTTTGGTATTCAGTATCAGTGTTTTTTCTTGCAATTGTCTTGGCTTCTGTTTTTTTTACTCTTTTTATGTTTAATTTATCAAATAAATATGTTGAATTGACTGAACACTCCGTTATTATTCATGATGGAAAAGAGAATAGGATTTTCCTGTGGGACGATTTGCCATACGCCTATTTAAAAAAAGATTTAAGGAGGTATTGGATTATTCTGTCAAAGAATGCGTTATCAGATAATGAAATAAAGAAGAAAATATCATCACGATCAATTACCGGTAAACTAACAAGTAAAGTAAAGGACGAATGCATTATGATTCCTATTGAGTTCGCATTAAAAGGAAGTAAAGAATGTTTTGATTTTATAATAACAAAATATAGAATCGAAAAAGAATAGCAGTCAATAGCTTTAATGCGACATATTCCGATGGAGAGATAGAGGCTCTGTATTCTTATTATGATTTGCATGGGAAGCACATCAGAAGCTAATATCGAATTACAGCTTTCATTAGGTTATGGAATGGGTGCAGGGCTTAGTGGAGGAGTAGGGGCAATGTATAATCTTTATCCATCTTTACCTGATTTGTCTGAAACTCATGGATATGGAGCGTGTGTGGGTGGAACAGGAGGAAATGCTGTTGGAGGAGGTGGAGATCTGATTTTTGCTGGCGAAGGAAATGAACTTCACCCAATCGGATTTGGAGTACATGCCGGCTTTGAGGCTGGTGCGGAGGGTCATTTTAGTCAAATTTATACATGGAGTTTAAAAATCAGATGAGATCGAAACAAATAAAATATATATGTTTATATCCTATAATAATATGCAGAGCAGATTATAAGTTAGCGCATTATGATGTGTTTTGTAAAAAAATTCAGGAAGTGTCCGTAATTGACAAATCGTTACAAAAGAACTTGAGCACCACTCATTTGTATTCACTGTTTATTGAATGTGATAAGGGGTATTTTATTCCAATTAACAATAAGTATTTTGTCAGACGTAATAATTTAGCTCCAAAATTTTCGTTTGAGTATTGCTACGACGAAAAAAAATTAAAGATTGTAGCAAAATCGACCGAGTTTATAGTTGTTCCAAATGTTTTTTTTGGAATAACTTTAGTGATTGGCATACTTAATAGTTTTGTACCATTTGCAGTATGTTCGATTTTAGGGCTGATTATATGTCAAATTGCTTTTTGGCGTACATACAGTATTGTTTCCAGTGATCTTCTGCATATCATTGCCGAGGCAAATGCTGGAGAATCCTGGGGTCAATAATAATCCCAACGATATACATATAACAGTATAGTATCGACAACAATATCACATCAAGCATCTATACAGATAAGTAAGTCGAACAGAAAGTGACCTACCATGATGTATGTTCAATACCAATGCCAATAACGATTTTTTTTTGTCAGAGGACTTGCAGGATACAGATATAATTGCTTGACATTATTTCATAAGTGCCGCAAATGATATAATCTGTTATAAAAAGTGGATTTCCATAGATTTGTTCATTGATATTTGAATTATGTTTTTTCTGACCAGGACATTTTCCTTTGACGGGTGAGAGGATTGCTTACTATAAGGTGCTTCCCGAAATGAGATGTGTTGTACAATATGCTGAAAAAGATAGGTCAATTCATAGGTCAATCGGACTAACACATAAATCTACAAACCCAGTTGCCGAGCAGATTTTACGGGCTGGCGGCAACGGACTCTGACTCCGTCATTTCAAGGTTCGAATCCTTGTAGCGCTGTTTTCGAAAACCCAACAGACATCAGCTCTGTTGGGTTTTTTCATTATAAATTCGACATTTTCAGGATGTTCTTCCTGATTTATCCCATCATCAATAATCAGAAAAAAACAGAACATTTATTGTAAGCGCTAAATAATTAGGCGGATGGCTACCGCCCGAGAATAAGCTCATAATGGATCTGACACATAAACTCCATTTTGGTGTGCATATCATTTAACCCATGCCCTCCATTATGGTGTCACTTAGGAGGATACACATGTCAGATTCCAGACTTTACCGTAGTAAAGATGAATGGTTTGAGCTTATTCAGGAATGTCGCAAAAGCGGACTTACGGATGCCCAATGGTGTCATGCTAATAGTATTCGATACGAAACATTTAAAAGCGCAGTCAAGCGTCTAAAATGTTGTTCGTATGCTGTGCCTTCGCGAAGGTCGCAGTCCGTATTTGATCTGACTCCATCCAAACAGGATGTTGTCAGGGTGGATATCATCCCTGATATCCAGTCACCTGCCGAAATCACACCGGAGGTGACTTCGCACATTGACAATTCACATACGATAGAGATCACGATGGGAGACATACGTATCGCTCTTACAAATGGAGCGGATCCAATCCTGATATCCAAAACATTGTCGCTCTTAAGGAGTTTCTCATGATCGGGGATATAACTGTCGCTGATGAGATATACATCGTCTGCGGCTACACAGATATGCGTAAATCCATTGACGGGCTTTGTGCCATCGTTGAAGACAAGCTTAACATGGACCCAAGGCGAAATGCGTTGTTCCTTTTTTGCGGAAGACGGGCTGACAGGCTCAAGATCCTCATGTGGGAGCCGGACGGTTTTGTTCTTCTCTACAAAAGACTCTCAGCTGTCCAGGGGCGATACCGCTGGCCCAGAAACCGGGATGAAGTGAGGAGCCTTACATGGAGGGAGCTTGACTGGCTTTTATCAGGTATCGATATAGAGCAGCCAAAGGCCATCAGAGCGTCTTAGATCAGCCGGGCAAAGGAGTTGTGCATCATTTTCAAAGAGTGGCCAGAGGTTCTTACAAAGCCTTGTTTTCCAGCAGTTTAGGCGTTTTGCCAATGTTTATATCCGGATTATTCTGGTACAATTAGTGTATCGGACAAGGAGGCGGACAGTGGCAACGAACACAAGGGATCAGCAGCTCATAGAACTAAAAGATACCATAAGCGAGCTCCGCCTCACTATCAAAAATCTTAATGCCACGATCGAAGCTGCCAATAAACGCGAGCAGGTTCTTCAGGAACAGATCGACTTTCTTACAAAGAAGCTCTATGGCAAGTCCAGTGAAAAACGTGATGACCAGATCGAAGGACAGATGAGTCTGTTCAATGAAGCAGAGACTGAACAGAAAGCTCCTGATCCCGAGGAAGAAGAATTCATCACCATCGAAAAGCATACACGTAAGAAAAAGGCAACGGCTGCAGATAAGTTTGCCGGCATACCGGTTGAGAAGAAGTATCTTGATGTTGATGAAGACAAACAGATCTGCGCGGTATGCGGAACAAAACTTGAAAACATCGGTGAAGAATTCGTCCGCAGAGAGATTGAGATCATAAAACCAGCCGTAAAGATCATCGAGTATTACAGTATCACTTACGGATGCCCCAAATGTAAGAAAAACGCCGATATCCCTTATATCGTAAAAGGAAAGGACGGCCATCCTCATATGCTTCACGGAATGGCTTCCGCCTCGACCATAGCCTGGGTAATGTATCAGAAATACGTCAACAGCCTTCCCTTATACAGACAGGAAGCTGATTTCAAGAGGCTTTATGGTATAGAGATATGCAGGGGAACGATCGCCAACTGGATCATCAAAAATGCTGAAGAGTTCTTTAAACCGCTATGTGATCACTTCCAAAAGAAACTGATAGCAGGCAGATACGCGATGGCTGATGAGACTCCGGTACAGGTGCTCAAAGAACCGGGGCGGAGGGCTGAGACCCAATCATATATGTGGGTCTTCAGATCCGGGGAGTTCGATAAGGAACAGATAGTGCTGTTCCACTACTCCAGGACCAGAGCAGGCGAAACCGCTAAGGAGTTTCTGGAAGGGTTTCACGGATATCTCATGACTGACGGATACGGAGGGTACAATAAACTCAGGGATTGTATCCGTACCTCCTGTTGGGCGCATGTCCGACGGTATCTTATAGATGCCATCCCCAAAGGAAAAGAATACGATCATACCCAGCCAGCCGTGCAGGGACTGGTATATATCGACAAGCTCTTTGATCTTGAAAAGAAGATCCATTCAAGAAATGGAGTCACTTTTGATGCCGTGAAAGAATTCCGTTTGGAAAAGGAAGTCCCTGTTCTTGAAGGTTTCTGGAAATGGCTTGACGCTCAGAGTGCCATAAAGGAATCCCGGTTTGACAAGGCTCTTATATACATCCGTAACAGGAAGCCTTTCCTTACCAATTACCTTGAAGATGGCGGATGCAGTTTCAATAACAACACATCAGAGCGAAGCTGTAAGGCATTTGTCACAGGCCGCAAGAACTGGCTGTTCGCTGATACCCCTGACGGAGCAACTGCAAGTTCGTTAGTCTATTCTATAGTTGAAACAGCTAAAGCGAATGATATAGACATCTACCATTATCTGAAATATCTTCTGATCAAAACTCCCACTGCACAGACCAGTGAAGAGGATCTAGAAAAACTCTGTCCCTGGAACAAGGAGTGCCGGGACGCAGTTGATGAACTCTACCGCCAGAGCCAGCGTGCGATCTTCGACGCAATGTGATCTCAACCATATGTGAATTGTCAAGGTGCTTCAGTCCCTTATGGGACTGGGGTATTATTGTGGGCAAAAGGTACCGCCAAAATATTTAGCGCTTACCATTTATTCGTGACAAAACTGCTTTTTACGACAGTTTTCTAACGGATAGTGATGTTTATAGTGATGTCAAAAGGGTTCTGATCACCGCTGTTTTAGCGGGTTTAGGAGGATTTATTGATGCCTATTTTGAAAAATCGAACTCAAGGGAACTACACTATGGTTTCCCAGCAGATCATGAAAGACAGATCGTTAGGTCTGGTGGAGAGAGGGTTACTCATAACGTTATTGTCTCTGCCTGATGGTTGGGAGCTCTCAAACAGAGGACTTCAGGTAATACTGCCCGACGGGCGAGACAGGATAGCACGTACCATGAACAGACTGATCGAAATGGGATATGTGACCAGAGTTCAGGGGCGACAGGGCAACAGGTTCGGAACCAATTGTATAGAGGTACATGAAACCCCGCAGTTATCGGGGGATTCTCTGCAGCCTGAAAACACGGCCACAGAAAATACGGGTACAGGACAATCGTGCACAGGTAGTCCACCACAATTAAATACTAATCAATTAAGTATTCAATTATCTAATAAACAAAAGAGTAAGCCCAATCCGTTTCATCAATATGAACAGCATATCTATGATTTCGATGAACTGGAAAAAGCGCTTATCTGTAACTGACGTCAGGTCTGAAAGGAGGCAAATATGGACGTTAATGCAATTCAGGGAAGCGATATCCCTACAACGATCATTGCTGTGGATAATGGCAATGGGAACACAAAAACCGAGAACTATGTGTTTAAGAGCGGAGTCGATGTTTATGATCAGGAACCAACTCTGAACAGGGATTATTTTTTCATGAGCGGTAAGTACTTTATCGTCGGAGAGAACCACATGACTTATCAGGGTGATAAGACTACATCTGACGAGTGTTATCGGCTGACTATGGCAGGCGTGGCTATGGAGCTTGAGCGAAGACAGTTACCCGTTGCAAAGATCAATCTCGCGGTCGGGCTTCCGCTCGCCTGGTGTGACAAGGCTAAAAAAGAAGATATGAAGAACTATATGTTGCGCTCACAAGAAGTAGATATCAGATATCACGATATCAATTATCATTTTGAAATTTTGAATGTAGATGTATATCCACAGGGATTCGCTGCCGTGTGCGGAAGGTATCCCATGTCCGGCATGAATATGATCGTGGACATTGGCAATGGGACTTTGAGCATGATGCAAATCATAGATGGCGTCCCCAAGGAAAACAGTATACATACCGAGAGAATGGGGGTTGGTAATTGTGTGGATGATATCCGGCAGGAACTGTCAGCTATGTATGCGGATGATGTCCCGGAGGATATGTTTGAGAATTATCTTATCAATGGAACTGCAGGAAAGAGCGATAAGATCGCGGATACTGTCAGAAGGATAACTACAGCATACTGCGATGAGGTGATTAAGAAGATATATAGTTATGGCTTCAAGGAAGATCTGATGAAACTGTATATCGTCGGCGGTGGTGGGCGCGTGCTTAAGAATTTTTCCGAGATATGGAAGACCCCCGGAGTAGTGTTCATAGATGACATCTGCGCAAATGCAAAAGGTTATGCCTTTTTAAGCCGCCAGAAGTCTCAGAGGGTGAAATGATATGGCAGGAAACTATAGATGCAGTAATATCAAATTTAATATGGATGATCCGACACAGAATTCCGCATATATGTATCTGCAGGAGCAAAAGGGCAAGCAATCCTATGGAAAGATTGTATCTGAAGCATTGGCCATAATGATCGAGCAGAAAAGCGGGATCACTAATGAAGTCACCGGAGGAAAACACATCGTTCCATCTTTTTATTTCGGAGTTACAGAAGAAGGAATGGAGCGTTTTGCGGAAATACTGGCCAGATCCGTAGTAAGTGATCTTCGGTATCTTACCTGGCTCAAATCGACAGGTGCGGGGAACAGTCAGACTGTCATATCCGATGATGTTACCGCTTCAGAACATAGAGAAACTGGTGTATCTGAAATGCTTGCTGAAGACACTTCATCTGAGGATACAGATATGGGAAATGAAAAGATATCAGATGAGATGCTGGCATTTGCCTGTGGATGATCGGAACCGAATCGGATACCGGGTACCGGCATCGGAACCGTAACGGATACACAAAAGACTGAATCCGGTTCCCAACACGGTACCCGGTTCCAAAACAGGTACCCAATCCATAAAGAAGAAGGGAGGAAATAGACATGGCAACTAAAAGACCTTATGACGAACGAATAGCAGAATTGCAGAAGAAACAGGCACAATTCAAAGCACAGGAGAAGGCGCTTAAGAAAAGGCAGTCGGAGGAACAGAGAAAGAAACGTACAAGAAGACTCATAGAGCTTGGCGGAATCGTGGAATCAGTACTTGGCAGAGAGACTACTGATGATGACAAGATCAGATTTCTGAATTTTCTGAAGAAGCAGGAGACAAATGGGAATTATTTCACCAGGGCAATGAATATATCTGTATCTGTTTCGACATCTGCTTCTTCTCCCGCTATGGGTTCACAGGCTGAGAATGAGGAGTCCGGGACATGAGGTTTCCAATTCCCTTAGTTTACTAAGGGCGCACTTACATGTGGGCGGAGCCCACATTGTAAGTTGACCGCAAGCGGTCACCGGTCAAACTTCGCTTCGCTCGTTTGCCGGGCGCGTTCCGTCGGCGGCTCAGGATTCCACCCTGAGAACCCGGTGCCCGCCCTAACAGTGAAAGGAGTTAGCACATTATGGCTATATACCACTGCTCCATCAAGAACATATCCCGTGCAGGCGGGCGGTCGGCCATAGCGTCAGCTGCGTACCGGTCCGGTGAAAGGTTGTACAACGACGAGACCGGACTTGTGCATGACTTCACACGCAAAGGTGGCGTGGTGTTTACGGAAATAATGCTTCCGGAAAATGCGCCACCAAAGTATCAGGATCGGGAGACGCTATGGAATGAGGTACAAAAGATAGAATCCAGAAGCGATGCCAGGCTTGCCAGAGAAGTGGAAGTTGCACTTCCGGTTGAAATGAATCGAGATGAACAGATTGAATGTGTACGGAAATACATAATGGAGAATTTCACATCAAAGGGTATGATCGCCGACTGGGCTCTTCACGATAAGGGAGACGGTAATCCACACGCTCATATTTTGCTCACCTGCAGAGCACTTACCCCAGAGCATGAATGGGATACCAAATGCAGATCCGTATTTGCTAATGACATAGATACGGAAGGGCGGGCGGTATTTGATCCCGATAAGCCCACTTATGATCCGAAAGACAAAGAACATACCGAACAATACCGGATCCCTGTGTACGACGAAAAGAAACTGAAAGCCTGGGAAGCATCGCACGGCAGAGCCTTTGATCTCAATACCGACCGAGACCAGATAAAAGAAGTACAGGCGTGTCGTGTCCGTGAGGGAAAGGGATGCGAATACAAATGGCAGAAAGTAAACATCCCGTCAAATGATTGGAATGACAGAGCAAATGCAGAGATATGGCGCGAATCCTGGGCAAAGTATTGTAATGAATACTTATCACCGGAGAATCATATTGATCACAGGAGCTACGCAAGACAGGGAATAGATCTGGAACCAACCATACATGAGGGTATAACAGCCAGGAAGATGGAATCAGATGGCAAAGTGGCCGATAGAGTACAGATCAATCGTGAGATCGCAGAACGTAATTCGTTACGAAAGCAGATAAAACAGATAGCACAAGAACTCACGGCGGCCATCACGGAGAAAGCGAGGGATATCTATGGACAATTTAGAGAATTTATCGGAAGTATTGGAACTGCTGGAGCAGATGCAGAACGAGATCGAGACGCTGACCTCGGACAAACAGTCACTACTGCAAGCGCTGAACGACAAAGACTCGGAGATACAGCAGATGATATCAGAGAATTCATCAACGGTCTCAATGCTGAAGAACGAGCTTCAGAGGAAAAACGAGATGCTGCTCTCAGCGAACGAGAAGATAGAGAAATTGAGCGGAAGCGACAAACAGCTGACAGAAGCTTTGAAGAAAGAGCAGAACGCGACAGAGCTTTACGCCAAAGCAAAAGCAGAGCACGAATCAGCTATGGCCCTCAGATCGGCCTCTGAAAAAGAATATGCTGACAAGATCAAAGCTGCTGAGAAAGCAAAGACTAAACATGATTCCATGGTAGAAAATGAGAAGAAATTGATCAACGCAGAAGCGAGTCGGATGAGTAAAGCAAAAACCAGTGGATTCTTTGGTATATTAATCGGAAGTCTGCTATGTAATTTGTTTCTTTTTATTCTTACAGCCTGCAGATCCGACCGGTTCAGCACTGATTTTATCTCATTTGCCTGCACGGGATGGAACGGCATTAAGACATCGATCAGCTTTATGGCTTCATTTTTTATCGGGGCATGGGATATAAAGGAATGTTTTTCACAGGATATCGCAGGTATTTCAGTGGCTGTCACAGTAGAATTTGTCTTGGCAGCGATACTGGTCACCGCGCTATATTTCCTGATTAGAAAACTTATAATACCCTGTATAAAGTTTTACGTTGAGTTCTATGCAGATCAGATTACGGTAGCAGAAAGCATCTTCACGCTTGGGATTCTTGTATGGTTCGCAGACGCTATGGCCTGGATTCCCTGGAATCTGGTCTGTGTATGGTTTGTCTTACATGGGATATATGCTGGAGTCAGGCTGCTCATAATGGCCATATCAATGCAATGATCTATCGATTGTCAGTTAGAACGCCTCTCCTATCTGAAAATGTGGCTGACTATGGTAGCCAGTCTCTTAATAATCCATCGCTCGGTCAATTATGGAACAACCTGTAGACAAAATATAAGATTTTTGGCAAAATATTAGAAAGTGCTGATGCGTAAGCGGAAGCAAAACTCTGAAATAAAAGGATTTGGAAGGAGAGAAGTGCGTATGAAGATAGGAAAAAGGATGCTGGCGATGGCACTGGCGGCGGCAATGACAGTGACGATGCTGCCTGAGAGTGCATTAAATATTTATGCAATGCAAAACGGGGGGGTATTGAGAGCAGCGACAGGCTGACGGAAGCAGATGCCTCTTATATTGATGCGGATAACAGTGAGGTTCCGGGACACGTATGTGAAGATGAGTGTGTCTACGGGGCCGTTTTTAATGATAAATGCGACTGCGATGACTGCGCGCATGATGATTGTGATTGTGAGGATCACTGCGGTGAGAGTCACTCGTGCAGCTGTAATGATTGCAGCGAACATTATGTTGCCGACGGCGTGACAGCGGATGGTGTGGCAATAGAGGGAACGGCCATTCTCTCGGCGGAGTATAATTATATGAGCAACAGGGTTGCCTGTACCATGTCATCGACATATCTTTATGAGAATCCCAATTTTAGCAGTATAACCTATAGCTTTTTTACAGATTACGACAACGGCAACGGTTTTGAGCCTAGTAACATAGAAGGCAAAACATATTGGTATCTGGACGGCAATTGGGCCGAGTTGACGAGGACCGGTGATTATACCGCTTCGTTTATTGCAAAGAGCGGTCGCGAAATGCGAGACGTGGCACCCCAGATGCTCGAGGGTAAGGTATATATCAAAATTGAAGTCAATAACATGGGTAGTCCTTTTCAGATCAGTTATGATGTCTCGACAAGTCCGGATCTTGCAAGCGACTTGATGCTAATCTCTAGAAATCCTGGTGAAGAGCTTACAAGAGATGAAATAGATACTGTCAAGCTTTTCATTGATTCGAATTATTATGTTGGCTACCATTTTCTTAAAGAAGGATATAATTATACCAAAACCGTTACAACAGAGACGGATAGTAACAAGCAGGAATGGTGGGTGGTCAAGTATACGGCTATAACCGGCAGAGCTCAAAACGAGAAAACAGTAAAGTTCAAGAAAGCAGGGGGTGAATCCGAAACCCATACCGTCACAGTAAACTATGTTGTGCCGTCTGGTTATACGAAGCCTGAATCACAGACCAAGACCGGTGCGAAGGGCGAGACGTACAGCTTCACATCCCCGACCATAACGGGACTGACACCGGATAAGGCGGTTGTGAGCGGTACGTTCGGTGATGAAGACGAGACCATTACCGTAACCTATACCGAGGAAGCACCCGCGACAGAGATCGACCTTGAAAAAGCAAAAGTCACCGGGCTTTTGGAGGATCTTTACAGATATAAACTGGAAGAACTCTCGAAGATCGGTATTGAAGGCCTTGTGGAGGATGAGGATTATTCTAAGAGCATCAGCAAA
>JAEEGL012739425.1_pt1 | contig 12823 bp, 9 predicted proteins | sample 9134231 | NCBI WGS metagenome assembly JAEEGL01 (sample SAMN16246548, study PRJNA631951) | gut metagenome | biome: gut microbiome; feature: rumen; material: fiber-attached | host: Bos | place: Iran: Karaj | collected 2018-10
ATCCACCCGATGGCCCATCTGCCGGGGGGTGGGGTTCGCCGCGCCGGAGCTCAGAGCCGCCAGGGAGGGACCCTGCTGCTCAAAGCTCTCCTTTTCAGGCGGGGCCTTTTCTTCCGCTGGCTTCTTTTCCGCGTATGTGGTGTAGCTCATGTCCGTGTGCTCCTTATGCCGGTGCCGTCTCAGAAGCCCGGCGCGTGGCTAGCGGCAGTATCATTTGCGGCGGAACCTGTCAAGCAGCCGCTCGTTGGGCCGGACGGTCATTCTCGGCCGCGCACCGGGCTGGGCCGCGCCGGGAACGTTGGGGGCCCTGCCGGGCGGCGCAGGCGCGATCCCGGCAGGCGCGGGCCCCAGGGAGGGCTGAAGGACGGGGGCAAGGGCCGCGGGGGCCTGGGAAGGCGCGGAAGCGTCAAAGCCCGCGAAGATCGTTTTGGCGCCGGTGAAGCCCCGCTGCATGGCCTTGAGCCGGGCGGTCGCCAGGCCGCCTGCGTATCCGAAGTCCTTCCGCTTGGAGGAATACGCCCCGTATTCCTCCCGGCTCAGCCCGCCCTCCGCGAGCATTTCCTGGGTGATGCGCCCCTGCCGGAGCATATCGTCCAGGTTCTCCGCGTCCTGCATGTCTCTCATAAATCCGGGGCCGTATTGGAACAGCTCCTGCAGGTTGCCGCCCTTGGTCGTGTCGGTGGCGTTGACCCTTCGGATCACGTCGATATACGACGGCACCATGGCCCGGTCGCCCCGGGCCAGCACGTCGTTGAAAAGTGCCTCGTTTTCCTCCTCCGATCCCTGCAGAAAGAGCCCCAGAAAACGGTTCTGCTGATCGTCGGATGCGCGGTACGGCGCGTCGGGATGGGCGGTGTTGTATCGTTCCGTCTGCGCCCGGAAGTTTGCGTTTCGCCGCATGCGTTCCGCGTCGGCGGCATCCACGATGGCGCCTGCGCGGGCCCTGTCCTCCGCGCTGAAATCCGGCATGTTCGTTTCCGCCGGGGGCGGGAGAGACGGCAGCTGCACCTGGGGCGCCGCCGCGGGAGCGGACGCCTTTTTCCTGCCGCGCCACGGCTTGTCCTTGGCCTGCATGGGCCCGGCGGCGTCGGCGGCGGTGACGGGGGAGAGGGAAGCCGTGGGCGGGGCAACGGTTTGGCCCGCCGCGGCCATGGCGCCCTCCCGGTCGGCCCGGGCCTCCAGGGAAGCGTCGCTGAGGAAGCCGCCGCCGGTCACTTCGCCCCTGGCCTGGGAGACCACGTGGCTGATTTCATGCCCCAGCAGGGCCTGGCCGCCGTAGCTTGTAAAGTCCAGCATGCCGGGGGCAAAGGCGATCTCCGGACCCCGGGCGATGGCCTTGGCCCCGGTGTCGGCCACGGCTCGGCTCTCGTAGAGCTTCACGGCGCCCAGGTCCGCGCCGAAGGCGTTCTCCATTTTGGCGCGCATGGCGTCGGGCAGGTCCACCCGGCGGCCCTTCTGCTCTTCCGCAGACCACGCCGCGCCGGGGCCCGGCGCATTCAGGGCAGGCGAACGCCGCGCCTCCGTATCTTCATTTTTCAAAGCGGTTTTTCCCGCAGGTTTCCGATCAGCGAAAATACGGCCCATGCTTCTGCATCCCTCCCTGCCGTACGGTATCCAGGATTGCGGTCCCCGCCTCAGGGTTGCTGGTGGAGCCTTGCGAAAAAGGCCTCGTATGCCTGTGCCGCTCTCAGCTCATGGGGCGACATTCCTTCACGAGCATGGGGATCCATGGTAGACTGCAGATGCTTTGACTGCATGAAATTGATCGCTGATCCCAGGATCTTGTGCTTCGCCTCGTCCTCCTGCGACAGTCCGAGCGTAGGTCTCGCGGTTTGCACGTCGGGACCGAAGGAGCGGAGAAGCAAATCGTTCATGGCGCGCTGATCTGCTTCCAGCTGACCGCCGATCAAACCCTTCTTGTTCGCATCACTGTAAGCACCCAGCCCTGCGTACATGGCGGAGCTTTGCCTGAGCGCGTCCATGGCATCCGGGGATTGGGAGAGGTAAGCCAGGTAGTATTGCGTCATATCTGCCGCGCGGCTTTGATAAGCGTCGAAAACCTCGGGCCTCTGGGCCTGCAGCGCCTTGTAGGAGAGACTTTCGGTGCTCGGGAGATCCTGGAAGCTCTGACTCATCGCGAGATGCATGTTCATGCTGGAATCGCGTCCGGCGGCCTGCAGTTGCTTGAAGTAGGGCGAACGGTTCGTACCGTCTCCCTTTTTTCCACTGCGCATAAAAGCAAAACGATTGCCGGAGGTTGGTGCGTTGCTTTTTGAAAAAACCTCTACATCCCTGTACAATTCCGGCGCGAGCGCGTTTACATCGGAGGCCATCTCGGTACTGGAGTACGCGCCGTCAATCTTCGGCATCACCGCTGTGGCGCTATCCCGCATCATCTTGGCCATGGGATTGGTGAGATAGCTTTTGAATCCGGCTGTGGCCTGCCTTGTGGATGCGTCGTCGATGTCTTCAGGTGCGGATTCCAAGGCAATCTTTGTATCGCGCGCGGTGCGGTTCGTATATGCGTTTCGTCCTTCTGTGCGGGCGTCGTGAGAGGATATGGTGTATTTCCAAAAATCCCGCATCGTGTCCCCTTGCTTGCGGAAGGCATCCTTTGCTCCGTAAGTGCCCATTTGCTGCCGCGCCAGCAGGGAGGTGACACCTTTGGCGTCTGCCAGGGCGGCGATAGAACCCAGAGCGTTCGGGATGCTCGACCCGCCGAGGCTCGCGTTGATTTGGTCCACACCCATCATGCGGGCATACATCTTGGGGAGAAAACCGCCATAGCCGATATCGTTGGGCTCTGTAAACGCGTCGCCGCCTCCGCCTTGGGCCAATTGGCGGCCGCGGGCCGCGCTGTATTCATCCACCAGCCGTTCCCGGAAGGCGCTTTCCTCCGGACTGTTGAGCTGTTCGTCGCTCATATGGTTGAGAATAGTCTCTGCCATGTTGAAATAACTGCCTGTATCCAGCGTACCGTCTTTGTCGGTTGCCCTGGCCTTGGCACGGTCCAGCAAGCCGGTGCCGGTGAGCAGGGGATTTGGAGCGATGACTGCGTCCTTGCCGGCCAGCTCCCTCTCCTTTGCCAGAGCGGCGTCCAATTCCTTTTTATAGCGGGGACTGTTGCGTTGCGTGATCATGTTGAAGTAGGCTTCGCCCTGAAGCTCCCGCTGCTCTGCGATCTTCCGCTGCTTTCGCTTCTCCTTGTGGGAGGCTTGGATGGGGCCCGCGGCGGCAGAGGCAGTGACGGAGGACATGGCGGCTGAAGGCATGGCGACGGTCTGTCCCGCCGCAGCCATGGCGCCCTCCCGGTCCGCCCGGGCCTCCAGGGAAGCGTCGTTGAGAAAGCCGCTGCCGGTGACCTCGCCCCTGGCCTGGGAGACCACGTGGCTCAGCTCGTGGCCCAGCAGGGCCTGGCCGCTGTAGCTGGTGAAATCCAGCATGCCCGGGGCAAAGGCGATTTCCGCCCCCTGGGAGAAGGCATCCGCCCCCGCGTCGGCCACGGCCTGGCTCTCATAGAGCTTTACGGCGCTGAGGTCCGCGCCGAAGGCGTTTTCCATCCTGGAACGCATGGCGTCGGGCAGATCCACCCGGCTGCCCTTCTGCTCCTGCGTCGGCTTCACGGTGCCGGCGCGCAGCGCGTCGAGGGAGGGCTGGGCGGAGGAAGCTTCCTGTTGTGCGCCGATGCGGTCGGCGCGCTTTCGCTGCGAATATTCGTAACTCATCTTATATCACACCTTTTTCCGAGGGCGCGAACGACCGCACCCGGTCATTGTTTCCCTGGTTATTTTCCGCCTCTTTTGGCTTTCTTCTGCCGCTGTTTGAAACGCTCCCGCGCCGCCTTTTCGGCCGCCTCCATCTCCGGGTCGAGGCCGGAGGGTTCCCTGCTCCGTCCCAGCTTCCGCTTCAGCTTCCCCATCAGGGAGCTTTTTTGCTTCGGCATCTCCGCTGCCGGGACCGCGGGTTCCGGCGCAGGCGCCGGTTCGGGCTCGGGTTCCGGGTCCGGCATCGGGCCGGGCCGGGGCCGCCCCGATTCATTCGGGGTGAGGGCCAGAAGATAATCCCCGCCGGCTTCTGCGGTAAGCGGCCGGTTGGTTTTGGGGATATACTGGAAGCTGCTGCGGTCCCTTGCATGCTGGTTGGTGATCTGGGTCAGCGTAGCGTTCATTTCGGCAGCGGTGCCGGCGGCCTGCGGGTTTTTGGCTGCCGCGGGCATGACGGCGTTTGTCCAGAAGCCGCGCATGGTGTCGGCTTCCTTTTCCACGTTTCCCTTGAAATAGTCGCCGGTACCGTAGAAGCCGCCGCGATAGGTGGCAGCAAGCTGCCGTTCCAACAGCGACTTCACGCCGCTCTCCTCCATGCGCGCGGTTATGTCGGTGATGGCCTCGTCCTGCGTGCCCCGGGTGAGCATGGCGCCGATGTCCTCCGGGCCCATCAAGCGGGCGTACATGGTGCCGAGCAGATCCTCTCCCCGGTTCGGAAGAAAGGCGCCCATGGGCGCGGCCATGCCCGGGTTCGATTTCTGCGCGGCAGCATAGGCTCGGTGCGCAGCCGTATAGGAGTCCACCATCGCCATCTGCACCTGCGGCTGGGCCCGGAGCTCCTCGTCCGACATGGTGCCCAGGATCTTCTGCAGATTGCCCAGATAATCGGAATAATGACCTGCCCGTTCGTTCGCTGCCTGGTTGATCGCAGCTTCGTTCGCCGCAGCTCTCTGCCCTGCGCTCAGATCGGCGCGGTATCTGGCGGCCTCAGCCTTGTCTGCCTCGGCCCGTTCCAGGTTCGTCGGGATGACCACATTGCGCTCGTGCGCGCGCATCAGCTGCTGCATGACGTCCGTGGTCTTCCGGTGATCGAGCCCGATCTCCTCCTCGGTCCTTCCGGCCTTTTTCAGCTTTGCGGCCTTTTGATCCCGGTTCAGGCGGTATTCCTGTTCCAGCGCGGCCTTCTCGTCCGGGCCGTCGGCCATGACATAGCGGTCGTAGGCGTCGATCTCCTTGGCGCGGAACTCCTGGGCTTGACGCTCGTATTTCTCCGGCTTATCCTTGGCCTGCATGGGCCCGGCGGCCGCGTCGGCGGTGACGGGGGAGAGGGAAGCCGTGGGCGGGGCGACGGTCTGGCCCGCCGCGGCCATGGCGCCCTCCCGGTCCGCCCTTGCCTCCAGGGAAGCATCGCTGAGGAAGCCGCCGCCGGTCACTTCGCCCCTGGCCTGGGAGACCACGTGGCTCAGCTCATGCCCCAGCAGGGCCTGGCCGCCGTAGCTTGTGAAGTCCAGCATGCCGGGAGCAAAGGCGATCTCCGGACCCCGGGCGATGGCTTTGGCCCCGGTGTCTGCCACGGCCCGGCTCTCGTATAGCTTTACGGCGCTGAGATCCGCGCCGAAGGCATTTTCCATTTTGGTACGCATGGCGTCGGGCAGGTCCACCCGGCGGCCCTTCAGCTCCTCCGCGGGCTGCATCGCCCCGTTGGACAGCATTTCCGGCGACGGCTTCGGCGCAGATGCCTCGCTTTTCGGGCTGATGGGACCGGCCTGCTTGCGCTGTGAATAGGTGTAGCTCATGGCAAAAGCCTTTCCTTCTTGCTGGGATCGTATTGATCGCCCATGGCCCCGTAGAAAAGATCGGGGTCGTCCTCCTGCGCGGCGATGAGCATCATCATCTGACGCTGAAAGTAGTTGTTGCCCGAATACTCGGGGCCGCCCGCCTTATCTTCCTGCGTCCAGGAATTGATGCCGCCGGCCAGGAGGAACTCCCGCGCCGCGGTGTCCGCGTTCCATTCGTCCACGATCAGGCTTTCGTCCTGCTGCCGAAGATCATCGATGTATTCCCGCATATATTCGAAGCGTTCGCTGAGAGCCTGGATCTCCTCCTCATCCAACACGTCGGAAAAGGTGCGCACCAGCGTGTCCTTGTCAACGGCGCCGATCCTGGACGCCATCCTGGCGTCGATCTGCATGTGAGTGGGCAGGCCGCCGTAATGGAGAGCGGTACGCCGCTGCCCGAAAAAGGTTTCTTTTCCGAAGGTGAGGTCGTTATCGATGGCCCTGACGTTAACCCTGTCGTAATCATCCCGGCTGATCATATAGTTGCCGGTGTGCCGGTCCGTATGGCCGGCCAGAGTGTCCAGCAGGAACAGCTCGTTCATCTGGCGCTGAAAATCCGCATCGGCCATGTCCAATTCACCTTCGGTGCCTTTATCGCCGTCCTTGCTGCCGATGACCGTGGAGTTGCCTGTGTTCGCGTGTTTTTCCGTCAGCATCCCTCCGGCGGCGCCGAGACGACTCCCGATATCGGCGCCGCCTCCCAGGGGATTGTAGGTCAGCACTTCCGAGGCCTTGGGCGTCTCACCGCCCGGTCCGCCACCCAGCCCGAAGAATCGCCAGTCGTAATCGATCCAGTTCTTGCCCTTGGCCTCTTCCATCAGCACGCCGGTCGTGGGCTGATTCTTCTTTTTCTTTTCTTCAAAGGTTTTATCTCCGAAGGTTTCACCGAAGGGCGTGTTCTTTCCCAGGACCGCCTTTTTTGCACCCAGGGTGACGCTGCTGCCCAAAAGAGCCCCCAGCCGGGAAAAGGCGATCTCCCGGTCCGCCAGGCGGGGATCGTGGGTCGGGCTGGCCGGTTCGATCCCGGTGCGTTCCATCACCTTCTTCTCCGTGGAATCCGAGCTGTCCTTTTTCGGCTTGAAGAAAGCGCCGTCGCCGCCCTGGTCGTAGCGATATACCTGATTGATCACGCCGCCCAGGATCGTACCGGAGAAGGACTGCCCCTCCAGGGTCGCGGATTTCCGCGCGCCGATGCGGGCTTTGTCGGCCTTCGCAGCTGCCAGCATATCGTCCAGGATCGCGATCTGACGCTTGCGCTCCTCCCGGTTGCCCCGTTCGCGTTTGAGCGCCTTGCGGTATTCCTTCATGCCGCGGATCGCATCGTCCAGGGCGCGGTCTTCCAGAGCGTCGTACGCCATGGGCCCCAGCCGGCTGCGGTTCTGCTTTGCCACGGCGTTTGCCTTTAGGGCACTCATCATATTAGAAAACGCTTCCCCGTGCTTTGGGTCGGCCGCGTTCTCCTGACCCAGCACGAAGGCGATGCCGGAGCCCGGAAGCGCGGCGTGCTCGTCGGGGCCGGAGCTGAATCCCCAGGCCGATTTGGGCGCAGGCCGCGTGATCCCGGCGATTTTTTCCTGCTTCTCCACTATGGAAGCCGCCGTCTTGGCGTACGCGTCCCCAAAATCGGAGAACATGCCGCTCGCCTCGCCCTCGCCGATCGCGAGACCGGGGATCTTCCCGGCAGCCTCTTCCTGCTGCCTGATCGCGGCCTCCGCCATTTCTGCCCGGGCGTCGCCGAAATCGGAAGTCATGCCGCTCCCGTCGCCTTCGCGGATCCCAAAATCGGGGATCTTCCCGGCAGCCTCTTCCTGCCGCCGGATCGCGGCATCCGCCATCTCGGCCTCTGCGTCGCCGAAGTCGGGAGCCATGCCGGAAGCACTGCCGGCGGGGATCTTCGGCTTATCCTTGGCCTGCATGGGCCCGGCGGCCGCGTCGGCGGTGACGGGGGAGAGGGCAGAGACGGGAGGGGCGACGGTCTGGCCCGCCGCGGCCATGGCGCCCTCCCGGTCCGCCCTGGCTTCCAGGGAGGCGTCGCTGAGGAAGCCGCCCCCCGTGACCTCGCCCCTGGCTTGGGAGACCACGTGGCTGATCTCATGGCCCAGCAGGGCCTGGCCGCCGTAGCTGGTGAAGTCCAGCATGCCGGGAGCAAAGGCGATCTCCGGGCCCCGGGCGATGGCCTGGGAACCCACGTCTGCCACGGCCTGGCTCTCGTAGAGCTTTACAGCGCCCAGATCGGCGCCGAAGGCATTTTCCATTTTGGCGCGCATGGCGTCGGGCAGATCCACCCGGCGGCCCTTCTGCTCTTCCGTGAGACTGGCCGCGCCGGAGCGCAGCGCGTCAAAGGTAGGCTGCGCAGGTGCGTTATCCTCCTGCGGGACGGCGGGATGCGTCCGCTTTCGGTCGGCATATGTATGGCTCATGCTACTCACGCTCTATTCTTGTAATTGGCCGCAGGCCTCCGGCTGCTAAGGCAATACCGAATGATCCGCCGGCGGCCTGCGCAAACGCGGCTCATGTCCTCTTCCTTCCCGGTTCCGTCACACCTGCGCCGAAATGGGGATCCGTGCCTCCCGGTGGGTGTAAGGCTCGTAATTGCCGCCGGTGAACCACTCCGCCATGGCGGCGGAGCGGGGATTGATGGGGGAGATGAAAAAGACGAAGCTGCCGCCGCTGCGATACCAGCATTGGTTGGCCTGGGTGCAGATGAGGGCGCGGAAGCTGCCCTCCGGCGCCCGCGGGCCCCGCCAGACGGAGCTCTGGCAGAATACCCGGTCGCCGCTCTGGAAGCCCAGGGTAAAGGCGGCGGGCTTATCATCCGCCAGCCATGCGGCGGAAAGGGCGGGATCCAGCCGGTCCCCCAGATAGGATGGGCGCAGATAATCCGGAAGCTCATCCTGCTTTTCCAGAAAATCCAGCTGCTGCTGGGTCAGCTCCGAAAAGAGGCGGACGGCCTCGGGCTTTTTCCAGCCCGGGCGGAGCGCCGGGCCCAGGAGGGGGGAATCCAGGAAGTCTTCGCTGGACAGGCCGCAGACCGGGGGCTTGTTTTCCATGTCCGCGCCCCGGCTCGCCGCCAGGGCGTCCATGGCGGCCAGCTCCTCTCCTTTTAATGTATAGTCCACGGTCAAGGCAGCCTTTTCCAGCCTTGCCCCTTCCTCCAGGAGGAGATCCATCAGGTGCCCCGCAACACCGCAGCCGCGGGCCTTCGGGTCCACGAAAAAGCTGAGCAGCTCGCCCTCGGCCTCCCCCCATACGACCACCGCCGCGGCGCAGGCCAGACCGTTCCACATGGCGCCCAGGACGGTGACGTCGGTGTCCGCATCCGCCTGTGCGATGCGTTTGCGCACAAAGGGCAGGACGTATCCTGCGAAGGGTTCCGGGATATTCCTGCCCAGGCGGCAGAAGGCAACGTTGACCATAAAAACAGGTCCTTTCCGTCCGCAATTGTACTCATTATTGTTATGCGGGTATTTATTCATATTTTAGCACTGCATAAAGGACAACAGGAACGTAGTTCGTGCCAAAAACTCACTGTTTTTGCCAATCCTCTTCAAATCCGTGATGAGATGCGTATAATGGAACCATCGAAAGCAGGCGCGGCTTAGCGCATCTTGGACAGAAGGGCAAAAGGAGCAGGGATGCGAGTTGCGGTATGCTGTCCGGAGCCGAAAGAAGCTCTCTGGATATGCAGTAAAATTGAGGAGCGGGCCGCCATGACCCACATGAGCGCCGAAACCGTTTCTTTTCCCTCGGAAAACGCCCTTTGGCAGGTCTTCGAACCGGGGCGCTTCCGGGGGGCCGTGGTCGGCTACGGGGACATGAGGGGCTTCCTCTGTGCCCGCAGGATGCGGGAGGAGGACCGCGGCTGCCGCGTGATCCTCCTGGACGACACGGACCGCTATGCCATCCGGGGCCTGCGGATCCACCTGACGGACTATCTTGTTCGGCCGCTGGAGGAAAAACGCTTCTGTGCGGCGGTGGACCATTTGTTTACGGAATAATATGCAGATCAGAAAGAATAAGAAGGCCGTCGCAGCGTCTGCCCCCGCCGCCAGACAGACTGCGGAAGAAGGCCTGGCCTGGGCCGCCGGAACGGAACAGTTCAGCCGTCGGGATCCCCTGTATCACGTGACGGAGAATTTCCAGCAGACCTTTGACCGCATCGGCCGCTCCCACGCCCGCGCCCTGGTGGGCGGCTTCACGCCGGAAGAGCCGGAAGAGAAAACCGGGCGCGAGACCGGGGAGAAGCAGCGGGAGAAAACCGGGGCAGAGGCCGGCGGGAACGCCGGGGGCCGGGAGAAGGAGCAGCATCTCCGCACGGGAAACACCGCCACAGCCCTGACCCGGTTTTCCGACATCGCTTTCCAGCGGGGGACCATGTCGGCTTCGGTGCTCAACGGCACCGGGAAAATGATGCTGGTCTCCTGCCTGAAACGGACGGTGGGGGAGAGCGGACCGAAGCGCATCCAGGAACAGGGCCTGCTGGACACCGGCAGCCAGCTTCGGAACATCCCCGGCCGCTCGCCGGACCAGATGGTATTCAACCGCAGCTTTGCCAAGGGTGCCCTGGGCATCGTGGTGGACACGGTCCGGGATGCCCGGCGGGTGGTGGATTCCATGACGGATATGGCCCGCGGTACCGGGGAACTGGAGACGGAGGACGGCGGGACCCTGCGGACCATGTATCCCTTCCTGGACACCAGCCGGGATCTGGCCCTGGAGGCGGAATACCGGGAAAAGCTGGCCGCATGCACCGATCCCGCGGAGAAGCCGATCCTGCAGAACGCCCTGGTGACGATCCTTTCCCTCAAGGCAAAGAAAAACCAGATGAGGGACGAATTCATCAACAAGCTGCGTTTCATATCCGACCGCGCGACGGAGACTCTGGCGGAGCTGGAAGCCCCCGGCACCCTGGAGGAGATCCAGACCTCGGTGTGGGGAAGCAGAGAACCGGACCTGCCGGAAAACCCGGAGGAGGGAGCGGGGGACGATGCCCCAGACAGAGCGAAAAACCGAGCAGATCCGGCAGAAGGCGCCGGACAGGGAGCGGACGGAGCGGAAGCAAAGCCCTGAAGCCCCTTCGGAGGCCGCCCTGGCCCTGGAAGCCATCCTCAGCGGCGGAAGCTGGGACCGGCTTCCGGAAAACGGGATGCTGGCCCTGTCCCATCGGATGGGGAACGGCGCCCTCCTGGAGGTCCTGGCAAACCGCGGCGGCGGTCCGGAAAGGGAAACGGCGGCCCTGCCCCCCGGCCCTTGCCTGACGCAGCCGGTGGAATGGGGCGCCGGAGCGCCGGTTTTGAGCGACGCGCCGGACTTCGCCTCCTTCAGCCCCCTGGGCCCGGCGGCGCCGGCGGAATTGTGAACGGGTGAACGGGATGGATGAGAAGCATGCATTGGAGCTGCTCCGCTCTCTGCTGGACAGGCTGGGCGCGGAATGGATCGAGGAGGGAGGCTTCCTTCGTTTCCGTGTCAGCCGGGGCGGGATGCTTTGGGAAGCAGCCTGCCGGGTAAGGGACAGAGCGGTGCTGATTTACGGGCGTTTCCCCTTTGTCTGCCGCAGACCGGAGGAGGCGCGCTGCCTCTGCGAGAGGGCCAACCGGCAGCTTTCCCGCGGCGCCTTGTTCCTGGGTCAGGACGGCGCTCCCGTTTACCGCTGCAGGGCGGAGCTGGACGACGTCTACGGCGCGGAAGACAGGATCGAAAGCGCCCTTGACTACAGCGCCGGGGTCATGGCCCTGTATTGGGGGCCTCTGTCCGGCACCTGAGTAAATTGCAGTCCATGAAATTTACATACATGGCAGAAAAAAACTCAAAAACCAAAATATGAAAGGAGGGGGCTTCACGGCCGGCAAAATGCCAAATGGCGTGAAGCGAGAACATGGCAGAGTATTTGTCCCCGGGCGTATACGTGGAGGAGTATGACTCCGGCGCAACCCCCATGCAGGGCGTCAGCACCAGCACCGCAGGCTTTATCGGCCTTGCGGAACGCGGCCCCGTGATCGGTGAGCCCCAGCTCGTCACCAGCTTTGCCGATTACAAGCGGATGTATGGAGGTTATCTCAGCGAAGCGGGCTTCGGTTCCGCCAGATTCCTTCCCTATGCTGTGGAGCAGTTCTTCGCCAACGGCGGATCCCGCGCCTACATCATGCGTGCCGTTCCCGGCGACGCCAAGGCAGGCAGCGTGACCTCCGGCGTGCTGAAGGTCACTGCGGCCAGCTCCGGCTCCTGGTCGGACAACATGCGGGTGACCGTCGAGCCTGCCTACAAGGCCAAGACCCAGGTTTACGCGGTCAGCGGCGCAGACCTCACCCTGAAGAATGCCGACGGCTTCAATGTCGGCGACGTGGTGGAGATGTTCGACGGCGCCAAGAGCGAATACGCCACCATCAAGAGCGTCCTGGACAACACCATCAGCCTGGACGCGCCCTGCACCCTGGACGTGGCCGATACCAAGGTCGGCTCGGCCAAGTTCATCCGCACCTGCGAGATCACCCTCACCGCCCGGCTGGACGATTCCGTGGAGACCTACGCGAACCTGTCCCTGGTGCCCGGCGCCTTGAACTATGCCCCCGTCCGCACCGAGAAGAGCGACCTCATCCGCGTGGAGATCGTGAAGGCGGAGACGAAGGCTGCTCCCGCCGCCAAGGAAGCCAAGGAGAGCAAGGAAGGCAAAGAGGGCAAGGACAAGAAGGAAGAGGCTGCCGCTCCCGCTGCCCCTGCCAAGAGCGCGGGCATCACGCCTTATGAGCTCTGCGGCGGCACCGGCGGGATGCTGGTGCTGACCCCGGCGGGCGGCTCCAACGGCGGCGCCCCCACGGCGGACGCCTTCCTGGGCACCGACGGCGGCCCCGGCAAGCGCACCGGCCTGCAGGCCTTCCTGGAGAATGACAATGTTTCCATCATGGCGATCCCCGGCATCACCACGCCGGAGGTGCAGGCGGGCCTGGTAGGCTTCTGCGAAGGCAAGAAGAGCTGCTTCGCCATCCTGGACATCCCCATGGACCTGAAGAAGACGGGCGACGTGGCCACCTTCCGGGATATGTACGATTCCACCTATGCCGCCATGTACCATCCCTGGCTGCAGATGTACGACGCGGGCGCCAAGCGCAGCGACTTCTTCCCGCCCTCCGGCGCCATGGCCGGCATCTATGCCAGGAGCGACAATGAGCGCGGCGTACATAAGGCTCCCGCCAACGAGGTCGTCCGGGGCTGCACCGGCCTGAG